>OBXV01000021.1_pt1 | contig 282094 bp, 258 predicted proteins | sample 1495451 | NCBI WGS metagenome assembly OBXV01 (sample SAMEA2580178, study PRJEB22360) | human gut metagenome | biome: human gut; feature: human-associated habitat; material: faeces | place: Denmark | collected 2008/2010 | reverse complement strand
TATCATCTGTCGAGCTGTGCGTCAACTACTTTTTTCAATTCTTTTTAGGAATTCATTTAGTCATTTGGCACATGTAATAATATACCAACTAAATCCCTTGCGGTCAATCATTTTCTATGGCTTTTTTCAATTTTTACAAACCCGTCTAATCGCATTGGATCCAGCTTTTATCGTTCGCATTTAATCCGTTTTCTGGCAACTATCGTGGCGTTTTCCCCTCTAATTCCTCGCTGTTTTTCTTCCTGATCCAGCAGACAAGAAAAAAAGCCGCCCATCTCTTGCGAGTGGACGGAGTTTTTTTATCTCATTGTTGGGAATAATAAAACGTCGCGAATCGATTGCGCATCTGTCAACAGCATCACTAAGCGATCGATCCCGATCCCTAATCCACCAGTTGGCGGCATACCGTATTCAAGTGCTTCTAAGAAATCTTCATCCACCCCATGGGCTTCATCATTTCCTGCTTCGCGCTCTTTTTCTTGCCCTTCAAAACGTTCTCTTTGATCAATTGGATCATTTAGTTCCGTGAAGGCATTCGCAAATTCACGACCAACGATAAATAATTCAAAGCGGTCGGTAAAGCGTTCATCTTCTGGATTCTTTTTCGCTAATGGCGAAACTTCCACTGGATGACCAAAGACAAAGGTTGGCTGCTGTAACGTTTCTTCAACAAATGTCTCAAAGAATTCATTGATGATATGGCCAACAGTCATGGCATCAGTGATTTCAACATGATGTTCTTTCGCTAAGCTGCGGGCTTCTTCAACGGACATTGGTTGCCAGAAATCCACACCTGTTTGATTTTTGATTGCATCGACCATATGGATTCGTGCAAAGTCGCTAGCTAGATCGACTTCTTGTCCATCGTATTGGATCGTTGCTGTATGCAAGACTTTTTCAGCAGCATTACGGATAATGCCTTCGGTTAGATCCATCACATCTTTAAAATCTGTATATGCCGTATACGCTTCTAGCATCGTAAACTCAGGGTTATGGGTCGTATCGATTCCTTCATTTCGGAAAACGCGGCCGATCTCATAAACTTTTTCCATGCCGCCCACGATCAATCGTTTTAAGTGAAGCTCAAGAGCGATCCGTAAATACAGATCCATATCTAAAGCATTATGGTGGGTAATGAAGGGACGAGCCGCTGCACCACCTGCTTGATTATGCAATACTGGCGTTTCGACTTCGATATACCCATGACCGTCAAGGTAACGACGAATTTCGCTGATGATTTGGCTTCGTTTCATGAAACGATCAAAGCTTTCTTTATTACTGATCAAATCCAAGTATCGTTGACGGTAGCGTTGTTCTACGTTCGTCAAGCCATGGTATTTGTCAGGCAATGGACGCAATGCTTTTGATAAAATCACGATTTCTTTGGCTTTGATGGTCACTTCGCCGGTATCGGTCTTCATGATCTCGCCAGATACGCCGAAGAAATCACCTAAGTCTGCGTGTTTGAATACTTCGTAAGGTTCGTCCCCTACTTGGTCTTTACGTACATATATTTGAATACGGCCTTCGCGGTCTTGTAAATGCGCAAAACCAGCCTTTCCTTTTCCACGTTTTGTAACGATTCTTCCTGCAATGCTTGCTGAAAGATTCATTTCGGCTAATTCTTCTTTGGTTCTTTGATCAAATAACTCATGTAACTCGGCAGAATTATGGGTGCGTTCGAATCGCTTGCCAAAAGGATCAATGCCTTCTTCCCGTAGTTTTTCCATCTTTTCACGGCGAACCAACATTTGATCATTCAATTCTTCTTGTGTTTGTCGTTCCTCTGTCACGAGTTTTCCTCCATTCTTAACTTGGGTTTCCTTCTTATAATGCCAATGATGACGCAAAAAATCAAGCCGAACTTTCGAATCGACTTGATTTGTTTCTTATTCCTTAAGAGTTGCTACCGGCTGTTTTTCGGTCTTTTCCACAAATGCATCTAATAAATCAAAAATCGTCTGCTTATCTTCTGCTTGATTGATAGCTGCCTTCACTTTGGCTGCCCGCGAAATACCTTTTAAGTAGTACGCAGCATGTTGGCGGAATTCTCGTGAAGCGATTTTTTCCCCTTTTAGATCAGCCAACCGTTCTAAATGAAGTTTCGCTGTCGAAATTTTTTCTCGTGGTGTTGGTTCCGGCAATAACTCGCCTGTCTCTAAGTATTGCTTGGTGCGGTGGATCATCCACGGATTGCCTAAGGCTGCCCGTCCGATCATCACTGCATCGGCGCCGACTTCTTCCAACATTCGTTTCGCATCTTCAGGGGTTTTGACATCGCCATTGCCCATAAAGGGAATCGTGATACTTTGCTTCACTTGTTTCAAAACGTCCCAATCAGCCGATCCTTCATACATCTGTACACGGGTTCTGCCATGCATACCGATTGCTGCGGCACCCGCTGCTTCTGCGGCCTGGGCATTCTCAACCGCAAAGACGTGCTGCTCATCCCAGCCGATCCGCATTTTGACGGTAACGGGCTTGTCGATCGCACTGGAAACAGCATGAACCATTTCATAAACCTTGTCGGGATCTAAGAGCCACTTCGCACCAGCTTCTGCTTTGATGATTTTGTTTACAGGACACCCCATATTGATATCAATGATATCGGCAGTTGTGTTCTCTGCGACAAATTGCGCTGCTTCTACTAAGGATGCTTTATTCCCACCAAAAATCTGAATACTAAGAGGATGCTCGGTCTCGTCAATAAACAGCATCTCAAGGGTCTTCTTGTTACGCAGTTGAATCCCTCGATCACTGATCATCTCACAGACGACTAAACCCGCACCAAATTCTTTGACTGTCACACGAAACGCAGAATTGGTGATCCCCGCCATTGGCGCAACGACGACGCGGTTAGGAATCTCAACCGAGCCGATCTGCCATGTCTGTCTATCTTTCACTTACGCTTCCGCCTCTTTCTTCAACGCCGCCAGTTCCGTTTCATCAAAATGATACTTGTTGCCACAAAACGAGCAGACTGCCTCTGCCCCGTGGTCTTCATCGATCATCGCTTGGATCTCGTCAGCCCCTAAGGTAATGATCGCTGTCGCAAATTTTTCTTTCGTGCAATCACAATGGAACTGAACTGGCATTTTTTCTAGTACTTCGATCGTCGTGTCTGGCAACAATGTCGCTAAGATCTCTTCTGGTGATTGGCCTTCATCGATCAAGGTTGATACTCGAGGCAATTCTCCCAAACGTTTTTCGATGGCATCAATGATCTCTTCACTGGCACCAGGCATGATCTGTAGCATAAAGCCACCGGCTGCCCGTATCGAATCATCGGTTTCTACTAATACACTCAGACCAACAGCAGAAGGAATCTGTTCTGACACTGCTAAATAATAAGTAAAGTCTTCCCCAAGCTCCCCCGAGACGATCGGTGTTTGTCCAGAGAAGGGTTCTTTTAGCCCTAAGTCTTTGATTACGGTAAAGATCCCTTGGTCACCCACTGCGCCCCGAACATCCAATTTCCCTTGAGGGTTCAACGGTAGACTGATCTGCGGATTTTTTATGTATCCTTTTACGTCCCCACGGCCATTGCTGTCTACGACGATTGCCCCAGCAGGACCATTTCCTTGAATTTTGACGGTCAATTTGTCTTCCCCTTTTAAGGTACTGCCTAATAACAAACTTCCCACCATCGCTCGCCCTAAAGCAGCGGATGCCGTATTCCATGTTTCATGGCGTCGTTGTGCTTCGGCGATCGTTTCTGTTGCCGATACGGCGTATGCCCGGACGAAGCCGTCATATGCTAGTGCTTTTACTAAATAATCCTTCATCTTGATTCTCCTTTTTATTCATTAATGAATCATACTAGGAAGCGCCGCTTTTTTCAACTGAATGTGTTTGAATTTAAGGAAAGTCTTCTTAAATAGAAACAAAAAGGCACCGAGTTTCCTCGGCGCCTTGATACGTCTTGTTTTAGGCGTTATCATCTTTGTTTTCTTGATCAGTCGGTTGGCTTTCGCTATTGCGGCGAACGTCTTCCAATTGTTGATCAAAATCGTTTGATGGTGCATCTTCGCTGTGTTTTTCTGCAGCTTGCTTCTCTGCATCTTTTTCTTCCAGCGCACGTTTCGCTTCTTCAAACGTTTGGGCTTTTTCACTAGGATACTCAGAGCTTTCGGTTCCTTCAGGCATTTTGCCTTCTTCAAACAAGGATTTGATTGCTTTGGCATCTAATGTTTCATGTTCAAGCAGTTTTTCAGCGATCAATTTGTGCTGTGCACGGTGTTCTTCAATGATTTCATGGGCTTTTTGATGGGCATCCATTAAAATCTTGCGAACTTCTTGATCGATTTCAAAGGCAACTTGTTCAGAGTACGCTTTTGTTTGACCATAATCACGACCGACAAAGACTTGATGGTTTCCTTCATATTGAACTGGACCTAATTTGTCGCTCATTCCATATTCTGTCACCATGCTTCTTGCAAGCGCAGTTGCTTGTTCAAAGTCATTAGAAGCACCCGTTGATTGTACACCGAAGATGATTTCTTCTGCCGTACGTCCACCAAGCAACCCAACGATTTGTTCAAACATATCTTCTTTGGTCATCAAAAATTGATCTTCTTTCGGTAAGGCGATCATGTAACCACCTGCACGTCCCCGAGGAATGATCGTTACTTTGTGTACCACACGGGCACGACTCAAGACTAACCCAACGATGGTATGTCCTGCTTCATGGTAAGCAACCATTTCACGTTCGCGTTTGTTGATGACCCGATCTTTCTTCGCTGGACCAGCGATCACGCGGTCTTCTGCTTCATCGATATCTGAAGCGTCGATTTTTTTCTTGTTACGACGAGCAGCAACTAATGCCGCTTCGTTCAAGACGTTTTCCAGATCCGCACCGGCAAACCCTGGTGTTTGTTGGGCAACGACTTTCAAATCAACATCATCTGATAAAGGTTTGTTGCGGGCATGGACACGGAGGATTGCTTCGCGGCCTTTCACGTCTGGACGACCAACTAAAATCTGACGGTCAAAACGTCCTGGACGTAGCAACGCTGGATCTAGAACATCCGAACGGTTCGTTGCGGCAATGACGATCACGCCTTCGTTTCCATCAAAACCATCCATTTCAACCAATAACTGGTTCAATGTTTGTTCCCGCTCATCATGTCCGCCACCCATACCGGCACCACGTTGGCGACCGACGGCATCGATTTCATCGATAAAGATGATGGCTGGTGCATTTTTCTTCGCTGTTTCAAATAAGTCACGCACCCGGCTTGCACCGACACCGACAAACATTTCAACGAAATCTGAACCAGAGATCGAGTAAAATGGTACGCCAGCTTCACCAGCAACGGCCTTGGCTAGTAACGTTTTCCCGGTTCCCGGAGGTCCCTCAAGTAAGACACCTGCTGGGATACGAGCACCTAATTCAACGAAACGTCGAGGATCTTTCAAGAATTCCACGACTTCGACAAGCTCTTGTTTTTCTTCTTCTGCACCGGCTACGTCTGAAAAACGTACGCGGTTGGCTTTTTTGTCCGCTTCTTTGGCTTTTGATTTGCCAAAGTTCATTACACGGCCGCCACCGCCACCGCCGCCGCCTTGTTGGCTCATCATCATGTAGAAGAAGAAAATGATGATCACAAGTGGTAAGAAGCTAACCAAAAGCGATAACCAAATACCACTGTTGGATTCTTCTTCGATGGTAGTTTTGACCCCTTGTGCTGAGGCCAGACTGGTGACTTCGCTCAGCGTAGAATCATTTGGTAAAATGATCGTTGAAAAGCGGGTCGAACTTGCCTGTGTATTGCCTAAAACAGACAAGCTGTTGTCATTGCTGACAGTTTGTTCTTCATTGTATTCACCCACGATTCGATACACACCGTTAGCGGGTTGGACAGTAAATTGTTTGACCTTCCCGTCTTTCAGTTGTTCTGTAAACGTGGAGTACTCGATCGTTGGGGTCTGCTGATTGCCATTTCCAAAGATGAAATAAACGACCATGACCATTGCCAACAAGACAAGTACATAATATAAGGTATTTTTTACCATACCGTTATTTTTCTTATTCATGCGTACCTCCCTGGCTATTTTGTTTTATCAATCCTGACCATTTAATTGTATCACAATTGATTTAGAACAGTCACTAATTTGACTGATAAACACTAGGTTTTAAGACGCCAACGTAAGGTAAGTTTCGATATTGCTCTGCATAGTCCAGCCCATATCCAACAACAAACTCATTTGGCACATCGAAGCCGACGTAATCAGCATCGATCTCAACAACACGGCCTTCCGGCTTATCTAATAACGTCACGATTTTCACTGATTTCGCTTTACGGTATTTGAATAGATCTACCAGATAAGCCAACGTGCGACCGCTGTCAATGATGTCTTCAACGATCAAAAGATCGCGGCCCTCAACATTTGTATCTAAATCTTTGATGATTTTGACTTCTCCAGATGAAATCATGGCATTGCCATAACTTGAGACATCCATGAAGTCTAACTCCAAGTAACAATCCATCTCACGAACGATGTCTGCCATGAAAGGAACGGCACCTTTCAGTACACCTACGACTAGAGGATTTTTATCCGCATAAGCCGCCGTTAATTCTTGACCAAGTTCCACACAACGATTTTTGATTTCGTCACGGGAAATCAAAATTTTCTCAATATCTTTATCTAGCATAAAGTTCTCCTTCCAACTCTTACTTCTGATATTTATAAAGAAGTATGTAGTGTATTTTATCAGTTTCTGGCGCAATACTCAAATAGGAAAATGCATGAGGTAGTAAGGCAATCACCTGTTTATCAAGGTTTGTGACGACCCAACTTTTTTCTCGCTCTTCATTAGGAATTTTTGAATCGATAAAAAAACGACTGATCTTTTTGGTCAGGCCACGCGCCAAGCGGATTCGGTCTCCTGGCTGACGCTTACGTACGATCAGCTCAGAGGAATAGTTTAGCGGTAAATCTTGGGAAAACTCTGACCAATTTGTGATTTTTTTGGGAATATGCTGTTCATTTATCGGAAAATACCCAATCCATTCCTTTTCAGAAAGATAGATCCCCTCCCCTAAAACCAGACGCTGACTGACTTCTGTCAACGGCGTTACAGGCTTTTGGGAAACAGCTACAGGTTCCAATAATAATTGGTCATAACTGCGCCGCAACTGCCACTGCTTGTGCAATGCCAATTGCCATTGCCCTTTCTTTTCGTCTAGCAGACGCAATAACTGTGGCAGCTGTTTTTGATTGAGTGGCTGCTTTGTAAAAGCTTCTGCTTGCTGCAAAAACCCAGCATAGAAAAAATAGCGCTGCGCCGGCGAAAACGTCGGTAGCTGTTGCAGATCGATCACTAAGCGAGCAGCTTGCTGTTGAACGAACGCAGACAACCATTGCTGCTGCTCTTGCTGGATCAACTGATTGGCTAACTGCATTTCTACAGAAAGCTGTTGAAAATGTGGCAGCAGTTGCGGATTTTCCGCTTTTAATGCCGGCACTACTTGCTGGCGTAGTCGGTTTCGCAAATACAACGGTTCGTGATTGCTTTCGTCTTCAAAGTAGGGAATCTGCTGTGCTTGCGCATAGTCGTAAATCACCGCCTTACTGATACTAAGCAGCGGCCGCAACAGGACTCCTGTGTGAAAAGGCTGCTGCTGCTGCATCCCGCCAGCCGATTGCAAGCGGCCTTCTCGCATCATCTTCATCAGCATCGTTTCTACTTGGTCATCATTGTGATGGGCAGTCAGCAAAACATCATAGCCTTCTTGGGACATGACATCGGCAAAAAACGTATAGCGAAAGTCGCGAGCGCTAGCTTCTACGCCGGTTTCTGGCGGATTTTCCCAACACCGCTCATAAAAAGGAATGCCGCGTTCCTGGCAGTACTGCCGTAAAAAAGCCGCTTCCTCAGCAGATGCTGGACGCAATTGATGGTTCACATGTGCCACGCCAAAACATGGCTCTTTTTGCATTTCGGGAAATAACTGACAAAAGACCTGCAACAAGACCATCGAGTCGACTCCCGTCGATACCGCCAGCAAAAAGCGGCGTTTTTTTTCCGGATCGATAGCAGCGAGTTGCCCTCGAACGGTTTGAATGACCATCTTATGACCTCCTTTTCCTTCGGTAGACCCACAAGAAAGAAAGCTGAAACAAAACGAACCAACAGTTTTGTTCCAGCTTTTTCCAACTTGCTATTCATGTTTAGTTACGACGTCCGCCGCGGCCACCGCGTTTTCCTTCTGTATTTCGACGTAATGATGAAAGACGATCATCACTATCTTTTAGAAAAGAACTCATCAATGAATCGAAGTCTTGTTTATTTACATTCGTAGTTTGATTGCGTGAAAAAGATTTTTTCGGATTTGGTCGATTGAATTCTTTTTTCGGGTATTCACGTTTTTCTTCCGGCTTATCTTCTGCTTTGCGAATCGATAGTCCAATTTTTCCATCGTTGCCGATTGCCGTAACAAGTACTGTCACTTCATCCCCAACAGACAACACGTCGTGAATGTCTTTGACGAATCCGTTTGATACTTCACTGATATGCACCAAACCAGTTTTCCCTTCACCAAGATCAATGAACGCACCAAAATTTGTAATACCAGACACTTTGCCCTTTAGTTTCGCTCCAACTTCGATTGACATATAAAAAATGTTCCTCCTAATTTTTACCCATTTAAAATAATTCAAACTACTGCGCTGAGTAGGTATGACATTGCTTAATCTTGTGACTCTGTGGATGATGATTCTTGCTCGCTTTGTGAAGAGCCTTCATTCGTGCTCTGAGAATCCGTTCCGTCCGGCAAGACCGGATAGATCTTTTCGCCATCTTTTGAATAGAAGAATCGGCTCCGGGCCAATTTCGCTACATATTCATCGTCTTTCAGTAAGGCAACATCCCGCTCCAACGAAGCCACTTTTTGTTCAGCTTCTTTTTGTTCAGCGACTGTTTCCGCCTTATATTCCTTTAGCTTTTGCAGGCGCATTTGATCGTTGAACATCTGAATGCCTACGATCGCAAATATCGCTAATGCCGCTACGAAAAACGCCACCAGCCGACGTCGACGAAACACGACTTGCCGCCGCTCTTTTTCAAACTTGGCAAATTGCTCTTTCGCATAATCGGTCTGCAATAGTTCTATTTTTTTATTTGATTCTTTTGCCACCTGAACTCGCTCCCGTCGCTGTCTTTGTTTTTTACATTATACCAACATCCGCAAAGCTTGTCTAACTGAAAATGCCGTAAAAATCAAGCATTTTCTGAGATTCTTTCCTCTGAAACGATCTCATACATTTTTGCAGCGTCTTCTTTTTTCGTCGATTCATGCAATTCATTGACTTTTACTTCCAAGACCTTATTCCCGAATTGAATGCGCATAGTATCGCCTACTTTGACGTCACTGCTTGACTTGGCTAATTTGCCGTTGATCTGAATTCGTCCCTTGTCTGCCACTTCTTTGGCCACAGAGCGACGCTTGATGATGCGGGAGATTTTAAGAAATTTATCTAATCTCATGTTTTTCACCTCTTCTTAATAGTTTCTTTCCAAATGGAACTAACAGCCATTCGCGAATCGTTAACAATTTGATTTTGATCGCTGTCCCGATAAAGGCTGCGCCTCCCAGACCGACACCGCCTAGGCAAAAAAGCAACGCCTGTAGTCGATGGGTCAAAGGACCGTTCAATAAGATTGCCACGAAGCTATAATATAAGAATAGCACGCTTGCCATGATCCCTAAACAAATAAATAATTTTTTTCCATAATTTCCTTCATACCAAAAGCGATTGATGCTACTTTGTGCTCGACTCTGTTCGGAAACCACAAAACAGCATAAGGTCGCGCCTAACCCCAACAGCGTACTGATACTTGCTCCTGCAGTCCCATAAGAAGCGGTCAGCGGCCACATCGATAGACATTTGACCAAAAGACCGATCCCCGCAGCGAGCAAGCCGAAGGTATAGGTATTGCGACTTTGTTGAATACTTTGATAGGCTTGGATCGTCGCCATCAGAGCGATGGAAAAGACAAACAATACCAGCGCCGCATTGCCAGATCCGTCTTTGAATAAGGCAAAGTTGATATAAGGCAGCAAAATCGCTAAGCCTACGGCGGAAGCCGAAGCAATCCCGATCGTTAGGCGTAAATACATTTTTGCCGACTTTTCAAACAGCTGCTGATTTTTTACCGTCAAATACTTGGTCAATGTTGGCAAAAACGTCGAACTCAACGCCATCGCCACCACAAGACCTAGTTGGACGAGGGGTTGTCCTCGATCATAGATCCCTTTCGAAATCCGAGCTGCTTGTGCCGTCAACCCACCTGCTTCCAGTGCATTGGTCAACAAAAACGAATCCGCTAACTGGAACAAGATCAAATAGCCGCTATAAATCGTCAACAGACCGCCTTCTAAGAAGAACCGTTTTTTCAAGGAGGCTGATAAAACAGCAGTGTTTTCTCCTGTACTAGTGACTGGTTTATGCCATAACGATAAGCGTTTGCCGTTGATTTGTCGGCTATAATAACTTAAAATCCACCACGCCGCAATCCCCCCGACTAAGGCACCCATCATGGCGACAGTCCCCGTTTGATAAACCGTCCAACCCAATTGCTGGAAAGCTGCCGCAGCACCTAAAATCACCCCGACTCTAAGGAGCTGCTCTACGACTTGGGAAACTGCGGTTGGCACCATTTGTAAATTTCCTTGAAACATTCCTCGATAAAAGGTCAAAGGTGGGACAAACAAGAAGGTAAAGGAAACGACTCGAATCAAGCCTGACAGTTGGTCGTCCCCCATCACTTGCGCGATTGGACCGGCAAATAAAAAGGTCATAGCCCATAAGCCGATCGCCGACCAAAGCACATAAGGCGTCAAAGCTTGCAGCCGTTCCTTGCTTTTCAAAGGATCGGGTTCTTCAGCGACAATGCGGGAAATAAACTGTGGCAAACCTGACAACGCCAAAGTCATCGCCAATCCATAAATCGGATAGACTTGTTGATACACATAAAACCCTTCGTCCCCTACCAGGTTCTGAAAAGGGACCCGATAAACGGCACTTAAGATTTTTGCGATAAAGGAAGCGATCGTTAAAATAAACGCCCCTTCCATCGTACGCTTCAATTGTGATTTCGGCATCCCTCTGGTTCCTTTCTAGCCTTGACTGGCGTATTTTTGTTCCCGTAATGCTTTGACAAAATCTTGGATTTCTAATAGCCAGGTGCTTTCTTTCATCACTGGCGGAATCTGTAATTTAATGGTCATTTGCTCATGATCGACACCCATCGTGGCTTTTAATTTAGTGGCTTTTAATGCTTCAAACAGCTGCTCCACCGAATAATTTTTCGTGCCGACTTTACTCAAAGTAAACGACACCGTCTGTTGCTGCTTGCGGATAGTTTCTAACAAGGCACGATCGCCGTTCATCTTGATCTCGCCCACCGTTAAGAGGTGCGCCACTTCAACAGGGTATTCTCCGAAACGGTCTAACAAATCATCTTGAAGTTCATCGACTGCTTCTTGGGATTCCAGCTCACGAATTCGTTTGTAGATCTCGATTTTTTGCCGTTCATCTTCAATATACGAAGTCGGCAAGTAGGCATCGATCCCCAGATCAATCTCAACGGTCGTTTTCTCTGTTTGGGTATTTTTCCCTTGCTTACGGGTAACTGCTTCCGACAGCATTTGCGAGTACATATCAAATCCGACTGCATCGATAAAGCCGTGCTGTTGCGCCCCCAATAGATTTCCCGCTCCCCGAATTGAAAGATCGCGCATCGCGATTTTGAATCCTGAACCTAACTCCGTAAAGTCCTTAATGGCTTGTAGTCGTTTTTCACTGACTTCGTTCAACACTTTTTGCTGTTCATACATGAAATACGCATAGGCGACTCGATTGCTCCGTCCGACACGGCCGCGCAACTGATACAACGTCGAAAGCCCCATGTAATCGGCATTTTCTACAAACAACGTATTGGCATTGGGAATATCCACACCGGTTTCAATGATCGTCGTTGTCACCAACACATCGTATTGGCCTTCAATAAAGTCAAACAGGGTATTTTCCAATTGGATCTCGGTCATTTGCCCGTGGGCATAAGCGATTCGTGCGTCTGGCACTAACGCCTGCAGTTCTTCGACTTTTCGCTCGATCGTATCGACACGATTATAGAGATAAAACACTTGGCCTCCCCGGGCCATCTCCCGTTGGATCGCTTCTCGCACCGCTCCTGGATTCATCTCCATCACATAGGTTTGGATCGGGTAACGATTTTCCGGTGGTGTTTCGATCACAGATAAATCCCGCACACCCAGCATCGACATATGCAATGTTCGTGGGATCGGCGTTGCCGTCAACGTCAACACATCGACTTGCGAACGCAGTTGTTTCAAGCGCTCTTTGTGTTTGACCCCAAAACGTTGTTCTTCATCGATCACCAACAAGCCCAAATCGGCAAACTCAACATCTTTTGACAATAATCGATGGGTCCCCACCAAAATATCGACTTGCCCTTTGCGCACTTGCTCGATCGTTTCATTCTGCTGTTTTTTCGTCCGAAAACGACTCAGCACCCCAACATTGACGGGGAATCCTTCAAAACGATCGACCATCGTTTCATAGTGCTGCTGCGCCAAGATCGTTGTCGGCACTAAGAAAGCCACTTGTTTGCTTTCTTTGATCGCTTTAAAAGCAGCCCGCAGCGCCACTTCTGTTTTCCCAAAACCGACATCTCCGACTAACAAGCGGTCCATCGGTTTTTCTTTTTCCATATCCCGCTTGATCTCTGCCGTACTGCGCAGTTGATCATCGGTTTCCGAATACGGAAAAGCATCTTCAAATTCTTTTTGATAGGCATCGTCTGGTTGAAAGGCATAACCTTTTTCTGATTCGCGTTTGGCATACAATAAAATCAAATCATCCGCGATATCTTCAATTTTAGCCGTCACTTTGCGCTTGGTCTTCGCCCACTCACTGCCGCCTAATTTATTGATTTTCGGTGTTTTCGATTCGGAAGCCACATATTTTTGAATCAAATTCAATTGGGTGACTGGAATAAAGAGCTTGTCTTCGTTTTGGTACAAGATCGTCATGTAATCTTGATGGACGCCATCGACTTCTAAGGTTTCCATGCCGATGTACTTCCCAATCCCATGATTCGCATGGACGACATAATCGCCGGCTTTTAACTCATTGTAGCTTTTGAGACGTTCCGCATTGGTGACATTTTGCCGGCGGGCTCTTTTTTTGTTCATCTTTTGGAAAATTTCTTTTTCCGTAACCACCACTAGCTTGTCTTGCGGCATTTCAAAGCCGCTTTGCAAACGTTCCACCACGATTTGGGTACGTCCCGTAAACAGACGGTCTTGTTGCGTCTGCACGGCATAGATATCATGATCTCGCAGATCTTGCTCTAACTTCTTGGCCCGTTCTTGGTCACTGACCAGGAAAATCACCGTCTGCTGCTGCTTCTCCCAGCGATCGATCTCAACTTTCAAGAGACCCATTTGGCTGAAAAACTGCTGCATCGGCCGGTATTGGAATTGATGGATCGCTTGGAAGCGAATGTTCCCCATTCCTTTTTGGAATAAAGAAAAGAAGCTGGTCACAAAGGTTTCTTTTTGTAGTAGCTGATGGACATCGATCCCGAATTGCTGTTCAGAAAAGACCCGCAGTTCCGCTAATTTTTGGGTATGCCACTCCGCTTCTTCCCGTTCGATCTCACGATTGGTCTCCATTATCCGGGCATAATCATCGATCATTAAAAAGGCATCTTCAGAAAAATAATCTAAGACACTTGTTTGCTGACGATAAAGCAAATCCGTGTAATAACGGGCACTTTCACCAGGAATCCCCGCTTGCCATTGGGAGGCCAATTGGCCGAAATAGTCTTCTAAAAAGGCACGATCGGTTGCTTCTTTGGTGACTGCCAACCGCTTGTTCAATAATTCTTGCAGCTGCTTTTGCCCCGCCGCTAAATCTTCCGCTGAAAAAACCAATTCGGTAGTGGGTAAAATAGCCACTTGTTGCAGCGTTTCCACTGAGCGTTGCGTTTCCACGTTGAAAGAACGCATCGAGTCGATTTCCACATCGAACAACTCGATCCGTACGGGGTATTCGGCATTTAATGGGTATATATCGAGGATGCTTCCACGAATACTGAATTCGCCGGGTTTGCCAATCATTGACTGCCGTTCGTAACCCATCAAGATCAATTGTTGCGGCAAACGCTCTAAATCGATCTCATCGCCGATCTGCCATTGAAATTGGTTGGCTAACCAGGTTTTCTTTTCAGGCAAATACTTTCGCAAAGCCGCCACCGGCAACACATAGATCCCGGTTTTTCCTTGCGAAACAGCATTCAGCGCGGCCACTCGTTCTTCTCGTGCTTCCGGTGAAGAAAAAGCCATTTCGGCTGACAACACTTCATCCACTGGAAAAACATAGACATCTTCCGTAACATTACGCAGATCTTCGGCTAGTTGATTTGTATAATAGAGATTTGGTGTCACCACGATCACTTGCTTTTGAAATGCCTGATACACACCGGTGATCGCTAATGTTTTTGCCGATCCAGCTAGACCGGTCAATAATTGCCGGGGGGCCTGTTCACGTAAGCCTGTATGCCAAGCCGCCACTGTCGGCACTTTATTTATTAATTCAATTAAATCCATCTCGGCCCTCCTTAGTTAAATCGATTCATTGTGGCAAGAAAGTCGCCGTTGGTCAAGTAATCACTACTTGCCTCGACCGCTTTATCAATACTTTGTAAAACGATGGGCAGATCGTCTTTTGCAAAAGGACTCAGTACATGATTGACCACGGTTTGTCCCGGACGCGGACGATCGATCCCGATTTTGATACGGTCAAAGACTGTCGAATCCAAGTGAGCGATCAAACTCTTGATCCCATTGTGGCCACCTGCACTGCCTTTTTGGCGCAAGCGGATTTTCCCTAATGCTAAATCAAGGTCATCATAGACCACCACTAATTCTTCTTGGTAGATGCCAAAATAGGTCATCAACGGACCTACCGCACGACCCGATTCATTCATGAAGGTTTGCGGTTTGACCAAAAGGATTTTTTCACCCTTCAAGAAAAACTCTGCCACCTCTGCTTCAAAAGCCGACTTTTTAAAGGTTGCTTGGTACTTTTGTGCCAACGCATCCACTACCATAAAGCCAACATTATGTTTGGTTTTTTCATATTTTTTGCCGGGATTTCCCAAGCCTACGATCATTTTCATTTTTTAGTTACGCTCCATTATTTCTAGTTTCAAGCTGATTCTTCATCTATTTTATCGGTTTTCTTATCCAAACACAAAATACTGGGCACACAAATGCGCCCAGTTCTTTTGCTTAGGTAATTATAACACGAAATGGACTGTTATGGTGGCGTCCTCTTGCTCAGTTTTTATCTTTCTTAACTAATCTTAATAAAACGTTGGTATATCTTCTTTTTGACGTAATAACAAAGAAAGCATTTACAACTGAAACAGTGATATTTTGTGTAATATTGTTGTGCAAATCACATGACAAATATACTTGAAAATGGTAGGATGATAGCGAGTAAAACAATTATGCGGAAGGAATGATACACAGATGACTGCAAAAACGAACAAAAAAGATCACCAAAAGGTAATTCTTGTTGGAGACGGTGCGGTTGGTTCTAGTTACGCGTTTGCGTTGGTGACCCAAAACATTGCGCAAGAAGTCGGAATCATTGATATAAATACAGCAAAAACAGAAGGCGACGCAATTGATTTGTCCCATGCCTTGGCCTTTACTTCCCCTAAGAAAATCTATGCCGCTTCTTATGAAGACGCACATGATGCTGATTTAGTTGTTATTACTGCTGGTGCGCCTCAAAAACCAGGCGAAACCCGCTTAGATTTGGTTCATAAAAACTTAAAAATCAACCGGGAAGTAGTTACCCAAATCGTTGATTCAGGGTTTAACGGAATCTTCTTGGTAGCAGCAAACCCAGTCGATATTTTGACTTATTCGACTTGGAAATTCTCAGGCTTCCCGAAAGAACGCGTCATCGGTTCAGGTACTTCATTAGATTCTGCCCGTTTCCGTCAAGCATTGGCTGAATTGGTCGATGTTGATGCCCGTAACGTCCATGCCTATATCTTAGGCGAACACGGGGATTCAGAATTCCCTGTTTGGTCTCATGCCAACGTAGCCGGCCTACAAATCTATGAATGGGTCAAAAATAACCCAGACATCGATGAAGAAGCCATGGTCAACATTTTCTTCAGCGTTCGTGATGCAGCCTACACCATCATCGAGAAAAAAGGTGCAACTTTCTATGGGATCGCAGTAGCTTTAGCACGGATCACTCGTGCGATCTTAGACGATGAAAATGCTGTCTTACCACTATCTGTGTATATGAATGGCGAATATGGTTTAAACGACTTGTACATCGGTGCGCCTGCAGTCATCAACGCCCAAGGGATCCAAAAAGTGATTGAGATCCCATTGACGGATGGGGAAAAAGACCGGATGGCCGCTTCTGCAAAACAATTAAAAGATATTCTTGATGAAGCTTTTGCAAAACTAGATGCAGAAGACAATCAATAATTTCTTTCACTTCGTTTAGCTAATCAACCATGCAACTGAACGAACCTTACAGCTTACTCTTTTTCAGAACAATTTGATCAAGATGACCTGCTGCCGGTTCGTTCAGTTTTTTTATGCAATGAAATGCTTTTCTACAGCTTAGCTAAAGATAGTTTAAGAATTTTCTATTTTTCATGGAAGTTTCATTTGCCATATTCGCTTTCCTGGGGGAATATGGTATGATTTAAGCGTTATTATCTATTATGCCATTAGAAAAAAGGAGTAGTTGAATGACTCGTTCAAACAAACATACTGACGCCAAGAACAATACCAAGAAAATCGTTCTGATCGTTGTGGCTGCTTTATTAGTAGTGATCGCTGGCGGCTATACCTACCGAAGTACATATTATGCAAACCGTTTTTTACCAAAGACTGAAATTGAGGGCATCGATATCAGCAACAAAACCGTTGCTGAGGCCAATGCTCTGCTGCATGACCGCTATTCGCAAGAAGATTTCACCATCAAAGAAGGCGATAGCGAATGGAAGACAATCAACCTTGCTCAATTTGGTTTACAGACGGATTTCACCGATGAGCTACAATCGTTAAAAGATGAACAGAACCAGTGGAGTTGGGGAATGGCTTACGTTTCTGCTGCAGAAGAAAAAACACTGGATAATCTCTCGGTAGATCAAGATACGCTAAACAGCGAAACAGACACGATTCAAAAGGAACTAGAAACTTTAAATGAGGATCGCACCAAGTCTGCCGATGCAACATTGGAAAAAGGCGAAGACGGTTTTTCTATCAAACCAGAAGTTGACGGCGATGCCATTGATGTGGACAAAGCAGTGGCTGACTTACAAGAAGCCATCGTCAGCGGTGAAAAGGAACTAAATCTCGGCGATTACATCACAAAACCAAGTGTGACCGCTGATGATCCTGATCTAACCAAAGAAATGGATTCGTTGAATAAAATCGCCAAAGTAACCGGCAATTATACGATCAACGGAAACACGTTTCAAATTCCAAGAGAATCGATCATGGATTGGCTCTCTTACAAAGATGGCAACACCACGATCGACGAAGACAAAGTAAGAAGCTATGTCGCTTCGATCGGCGAGCAATACAACACCAGCACCAATTCTTCGACCTTCAAGAGTACCAAACAAGGCGAAGTAACAGTTCCAGCCGGCACCCTCAGCTGGACGATCCAAACCGATGCGGAAACAGAAGCATTGATCGAGGCATTAAAAGCCGGCGAAGACTTCACCCGCACACCGATTGCTCAAGGAAGCACCGATGCTGGCAGCCCGTTATTTGGCAACACGTATATTGAAGTTGATTTGAAAAACCAACACATGTGGTATTACAAAGATGGCGAGCTGGTGCTAGATACGAAAATTATCTCTGGGAAACCAGCTACACCAACGCCAACTGGTGTCTTCTATGTCTGGAACAAAGAAGAAGATGCAACCTTGACCGGTGAAGATTATGCGTCCCCTGTTGATTACTGGATGCCGATTGATTGGACGGGTGTCGGAATCCATGATTCTGATTGGCAAACGGAATACGGTGGTGATCTTTGGAAAACCCGCGGCTCTCACGGCTGTATCAATACTCCGCCAGGCGTCATGAAAGAATTGTACAGCAAAGCCGAAGTCGGGACACCCGTGATCGTGATTTAACCGAAAAAAGAGTCAGACCTTTTTATAGATGAACCAAAAGCTGCAAAAGAAAATTCTTTTGCGGCTTTTTTTGTTATTTCCCCCATGTTCCTATTTACAAAGCGTCATTTAATTAATATACTTAATTAAATATATTAATTAATGAGGAGAATCATTTTGGAAAAAGTCGTCTTCATCGATCGTTCTACTTTGGCTGGAAGTTTGATTAAAATTTTTGCCCGCAACATCCAAATGCTTTCTGAGGATCAAATCAGCGTGACGGTTCTGACACCGGAACGACTAGCAAGTTATCGTTTTTCGCAAGAAAAAATCGTTTTGGTCGACCCTTTGCTTTCTTTAACAGATCCAATGATCCAACAAGCTATCCCACCGCGCATCAAACGCCTGTCGTTTCCTGTCAATCATTACAGCGGCATGAATACTGAAGGCATTCTAGAATTGATCCAACAAGCATAACCTAAAAAGGCCGACGGAAACCAATGGTTTCTGCCGGCCTTTTCTCATGCCACTTGCCCTTTGCTAGACCATCGCTTCTTCTTGTTCTAACAAAGTAACTTGCTCTCCTTTGTCTTGCAGCGCGGCGACGTGCATCGTCCCCCACTGGCAAAGGGTATCCAATAAGCCGCCTAACGTTTCTCCATATTCACTCAAGGAATACTCAACTTTGGGTGGTACTTGATTATAGGACTTACGGGTAACGATATCAGACTCTTCTAATTCCCGCAATTGCTGCGTCAACATTTTTTGACTGATGCCAGGAATTTTCCGCCGTAAATCACTAGGACGCAATGCCCCATGGCGTAAATTACAAAGAATGATTGGTTTCCATTTCCCGCCGATGACATCCATTGTTGCTTCTACACCAATATTATAAATTTTTTCTTCCATTTTTTTCACCTCATCATGTTTGCTAACATACAAAAGTTACCAAAAGGTGTGTATCAAACAAAAAAGTACGTACTATACAACCTTACCTCCTCATTATATGATGATTACAGAAAAAAATAAAGGAGATGTTTTTATGATCGAAAAATTATCGGATACCGTTACACTGAACAATGGCAGTAAAATCCCCGGTTTGGGGTTAGGTGTCTTTCAAATCCCTGAAGCTGAAACAGCAGAGGTCGTGAAACAGGCCATCGTCAATGGGTATCGCCTGATTGATACGGCGGCTATTTACGGCAATGAAACAGGAACAGGGGAAGGAATCAAACAAGGCTTACAAGAAACGGGGTTGGCTCGTGAAGAACTCTTTGTCACTTCCAAACTTTGGAACGATCATTTAACTTATGATGAAACGATCCACGCCTTCAATGAAAGTTTGGCCCGCTTAAACCTCGAGTATCTCGACTTGTACTTGATCCATTGGCCGGGAAATCAGGCATTTCAAGAGTTATGGCGCGCATTGGAAGACTTGTATGCCGCAGGAAAAATCAAAGCAATCGGGGTCAGCAACTTCCAGATTCATCACTTGGAGCAATTATTGGCCGTTGCTAAGGTCGTTCCTGTCGTCAATCAGATCGAACTGCATCCCAAACTGACGCAGCAAGACCTGCGGAACTTTTGTGCTGAAAAGGGGATTGCGATCCAAGCCTGGTCACCTTTGATGCAAGGCAAACTGCTGACAGATGACACCGTCTTGGCGATCGCCGATGCACAGCAAAAATCAGCGGCACAAGTGCTTTTACGCTGGGCTATCCAACAAGGAATCTTAGTCAATGTCAAATCGACACACCCTGAGCGAATGATCGCCAATGCAGCGATTTTTGATTTCCGTTTATCAGAAGAGGAAATGGCCCGCTTGAACGCATTAAATGAGGACCTGCGAGTGGGTCCAGATCCAGACACATTCGATTTTCATTAACCAAACTATATACTAAATAAAACCTTAGGAGGAAGTAGAATGACAAACACAAACACAGGATTTTCAATGGTGAACCACGTGGGAATCACCGTCAGCAATCTCGAACGTTCCATCCAATTTTATGAAGCATTAACTGGAAAGAAAATCGCCAATCAAGATACGATCGGTGGCAAACGCATGGCGCAAACGCAAGGTTTAGAGGATATATTGATCAAATACGCCAATCTTCATTTAGACAATCTCAACATCGACCTTTTAGAATACGTCGAACCAAAATCCAACAAAGCTAGCTATTCCAATGAGCAAATCAGTGCCATGCATCTTTGTTTTGAAGTCGAAAATATTGATGAAGCCGTTGCTCGTCTAAAAGCCATCGGGGTTGAACCTGACGGTACCCCAATCGTTTTTGAAGAACAAGATGGTTTAAAAAGCGGTTTTGGGACAGGTGTTGCCTACTTTACAGATCCAGATGGCACCAATCTTGAACTGATTGCACCAAAAGGACCATTTCAACGGGGATAATTGAAAAAGGGATGGCGACTTATAGCGCCCTCCCTTTTTGTTTACGCAAAACTATTATTTTTTCATTAGTTCCCCTTCATAGAACCCTTTACAGCGAGTACAATAAATAGATAATCCTCTTTATTCGCTGATTTTTCCAACAAACCTCGCTTGAAAGGAAGTGATCTCGATCGATATTGGCCTTTTGTTGTTGATTTTTACGGGGATTTTTTTCATCGTCTTCCGGTTCTTTTACCGAGAAGAACCCAATTCTATCTTCGGCTTTCGCACCAAGCGCAGTACAGCCAGTGTCAGCAATTGGCGTTTTTCCCAGCAGTGGTTCTCCCTGTTGGCGATGCTCTTTCTAGGTGGGGTCATTGTGCTGCAGCGCAACGAGCTGATTGAAGAGAAATTTTACCAGCTAGCCGTCCTTGGCAGCTATCTTCTAGCAGCATTGCTGGTAGAAATAGCGCTTTATCTCAAAGATTCACGCGCGAGCACCAAAAAGTAAGACAAAAAAGACATTCCGGGGAATGTCTTTTTTCTATTCTTTATTTTGACTGTGGATCGTGATTCCCAACACCAGGGCTAAAATTCCTGAAACCACCCAGATGGTCCGGTGGAATAAGAAAATTCCTAGCAAGCTGCTTAAAATCGCCCCAAAAAAGAAACCGCCGATGATCAAGGAAATAGAAATGATCTTGGGTGTCACTGATCGGTCCTGCTTAAACCAGCGCAAATACAAGTAATCAGCCAGCGAACGTAAATTGCCAGTGGTCATCGTGGTGGCATAGGGCATCCCTGCCAAGCGCCGATAGGCGGCATATTGAATCGCTGCAAAAAAAGATAATCCGGAATCAACCAGGACATTGGGTAAAGAACGCGCAAAAAAGCCCAGAACCAAAATACCGATTGCTTCAAAGATCAACGCAGCATTTTGCCAAACGATCCAACCACCAGTCGGAAAATGATGCTGCAGATAATTCGTCACCACGATCCCCACTAAAAACATACAGATTGGTGGCAGATACCGAAAGGCTTGTTCAAACTGCCCCGTTGAAAGATTGATCCCTAACAAAATAACATTCCCCGACTGCATGCTCGCAAACACTTCACCGTGAAAGAGATAGGTATAGGCATCTAAAAAGCCGCCAGCCATCGCGAGAAGAACCCCCACCGGCAAACTTTCATGCACGACAAACTCGGTTTTGCCTTTGACACTACTCAAACTTTTTTCCATTGGTTTCGCCTCTTGTTTTTTTATACTTTCTGACAGCTTAACGCTTAAAAACGCCGACAACTCGTTATGTTTTGCGGCGTTTAGGTGACTTTTTCGATAGCTGACAAATCAACCACCCCAAAAGAACGGCGGTCAGTGCTCCAGCTGAATCCAGCATGACATCTTGAAAAAGCGGCGTCCGTCCTCCCGTCAGCATTTGATGGTATTCATCAATCCCAGCATAGCCGGTTGCTGCCAACCAAGCAAAAAAAGCGGCTAGCCAATACGGCATACGGCGATAAACGAGTACGAAAAACAAACTGCCCCCTAGGACAAAATAGGTAAAGAAATGTGCGCCTTTACGAATGAAAAATTCCACAAAGGAGAAATAGCCTTTTTCCGCAATACTGATCTCCGAACCAGCATAGGAAAAAGAAATCTTCTCTAGCCACTCTTTTAATGGTTCATTTTTTAAGATTCGTGAAAGCAACCCAATTTGCGATTGCTGCTCATAGGTTTGTGAAGAGCTGATAAAGAGGATGACCATGACCGCAACTGCGATACAAAAGTAAAAATTCGGTTCTTTCAGTAATTTTTTCATAATTTTCACTCCTCATTTTCCTATCTTACCATTTTCATTTGGTGATGCAACTGTTTTTCAAAAAGAGCGTTCTATTGATCTTTCAGCGTTTCGATGAAAAACGATCTTCCTTTAGAGTCTCTCTTTCAAAGCGATTCCTCAAAAAACATAAAAAAGTATCTGAAACAGCCTTTCATGCCATTCAGATACTTTTCTCATTTCTCAGACCATAACCTAGAAGGAAACGAATTATTCAAACCCAACGATTCGATGAGGAACATAAGGCTCCTCGAGATATGCAATATCAGCGGGATCCAAAGCAATGCCTGTCGCCTTAACTGCTGTTTCAACATGAGACATTTTCGTCGCGCCAATCACTGGTGCTGCCAGAGTTGGTTTGCTGAATAACCAAGCTAAAGAGATTTCTACTCGACTGACACCATAGCGACTAGCCAATTCTCCAACGCGGTCAATAATCAGTTGGTCTTTATCTGCGGTTTCGTCATATTTGGAGCGAGCAACCTCATCAGTCACTAACCGTTTTGATGACTCATTGTTGCTTCTGGCCAAACGACCAGAGGCTAATGGACTGTATGGTGTAAGAGCGATACCTTCTGATTCACAATAAGGAATCATTTCTCTTTCTTCTTCACGATAGATCAAGTTTAAATGATTCTGCATAGAAACGAATTTGGTCCAGCCATTTTTCTCAGCAATATAATTGGCTTTTTGAAATTGGTAAGCATGCATCGCTGATGCGCCAATATAGCGAGCTTTTCCTGATTTGACCACATCATGTAAGGCTGCCATCGTTTCTTCGATCGGTGTGTTGTAATCCCATCGATGAATGATGAATAGATCAACATAGTCTGTTTGTAAACGTTTCAAGCTTTGATCTATTTGGGACATGATATGTTTCCGAGAAAGTCCACCGCCATTAGGGCCATCAAACATTTTCTGATGTACTTTTGTTGCCAGCACGATTTCATCCCGTTTAGCATAGTCTTTCAATGCTGCGCCTAGAATCTCTTCACTACGCCCGATTGAATAAACATTCGCCGTATCAAAAAAATTGATTCCCTAGTCAAGTGCCCCTTTAATGATTGGACGGCTGTCAGCTTCTTCCAAAACCCATTTGTGTATCCAATTGACTGGGTCACCGAAACTCATCGCACCTAAACAGATTTTGGAAACATCCAAACCCGTATTGCCTAATTTGGTATACTCCATTTTACTGATCACTCCCCACTATTTTCTTTGTTAGCTAAAGTTTAATTCAAACAAAAAGCGATGTCTATTGCTTAAAAAACGCCTTCCTATGCTTTTTAGGCATAGACTTTCTGGCGATTAGGTGATCACTTGATCTTTCCTAGGATAAGTGATGTATCCACTTAATAAATCGTCTGCTCAAAATTACGCAGCTAGAAACAATGCTTATCCATTTTTTAAGGGTTCAATATGGCTTTTGTGGTCACAAAAAAAACAAGGCTTGTTCCCCTTGACTTCAAGTACACTCAAACAGCTACAATAGTAAAAAAGGAGTAATGATTATGAAGCGGTTATACTTAATGCGCCACGGAGAAACTCTTTTCAACAAACTTGGCAAAGTACAAGGATGGTGTGATTCTCCCCTAACGGAAACCGGCAAAGAGCAAGCCCATAAGGCAAAAGCTTACTTTGCAAGAAACCAACTAACTTTCGGCCATGCAGTAGCATCGACTCAAGAAAGGGCCTGTGACACACTAGAAATAATTTGCGGGACAACCGACTATGAGCGCCGAAAAGGATTGAAAGAAATGAATTTTGGTCTATTCGAGGGAGAAAGTACCCACTTGCAGCCGAAAGGACCAAAAGCTTACGAACATTTTTATCAATCCTTCGGCGGAGAATCTGCTGCTGAAGTTCGCCAACGAATGTTTGCCGAGCTTGTAGATATCATGACCACTACCAAAGCTGACAATACCTTAGTTGTCTCCCACAACGGAGCAATCTTTTATTTTTTCAAACACTTATTTCCAAATGAAGTCCCCCCTTTACGATTGGCTAATTGCGGTTTTATGGTCTTTACTTATGAAAATGGCCACTTTTTTTATCTCGAGACCGTTGATCCTACAAGATCAGTGACCAACTGATTCAATAATACCGTCTCCTTTCAGCACTCTCCCATAATAACCAACTGCTGTCGTGACCTTCCTGCTTAACCATGTTCTACCTATAAAAAAAGTGCGTCGAACCTATTTCTGTTCGACGCACGGATTTTTTCATCATTCACTAGTCAGTAAAAACAGCTTTGTTCATCCTTATAGAGCTGACATACTTCTTTTGAAACAACTTAAGCGACACATCGCTGCCTACCTGCAAGTTTTTGCTTATTTTCAGACCTGTGGTTCATCCTTGAAGAGGCTTGTACCGATCTCATAGCCCTCGACATAATGATTTAAGCGGCGAACGACGGCTTCAGCAGCAGCTTTTGAAGGGGTAATGATCAATAGGATATCAAAACCTGCGATGGTACCGGCGATCTCCGGTAGCTCCATCTCATCTAGGTAGTTGGCGATGACATCTGCTCCATTTCCCGCAGTATGCACCACCACCATAAACTCGACTTGCGTGATCGCTTTTAAATATTCATACATAGAAAAAGCAATTTTGTCCTCCAAATTGCGCTCTTTTGATTCAAAAATCGAATAATAAGGACGACCATTTTTCGCATAGGTTTTGGCAATATTCATTTCTCGCATATCACGGGAAATCGTCGCTTGGGTTGCTGTAACGTTTTCTTGTTTTAATAAGTTCATCAATTCTTCTTGAGATTCGATACGGTGTTCCGCAAAAAGACGTTTGATGATCACTTGACGCTCTTTTTTTTTCATTTGTTCAATCAGCTCCTCTCAGGTCTTTTTAAATAAGCAGAATCTCTCACTCAGTGGGGGAGCAGCAAGACAGATTGCCTATCAAAGGAAGAGCATCGAGAAGATCAAGATCAGCAGATTCGAAACCCCAATCACAAGTAACGGTTTGCGCATAAAGCGGGTCCAAGTGGAATAGTTGACCCGAGCCAGCTCCAATCCCCCCATCACGACGCCAGAAGTTGGTGTGATCAAATTCACTAATCCGCAACCAGCAGTAAAGATCATTACCATAACGTTCGGATTGAGTCCGATGCTTTGCGCCAAGGCCCCCATGATTGGGATCGATACATACGCTAGTCCGGAAGTTGATGGAATCAAGAACGATAAGAGCAAATACAAAATGTAGGCGCCAATCACGAACAGGACGGGCGATAAGCCTTCTAAAAGATGAGAAGCCCGATCCAAAATAAACAGATCCAAGTAGGTCGTCTGCATAATATAGGAAGCACCCCGTGCCACAACGATGATCAAGACCACTGATAAAATGTCTTTGACCCCATCAATAAAGTTGGTCACGATTTCTTTTTCTGAGAACCCTTGAATCAACGCGATAATGATACTGATGTAGAAGAACCACATGGCCAAATCACCAAAATACCATTCTCCGAAGCTATTGCCGGTCAAAAAGGCAGTCCAACCGTCAAACACATGGATATCAAAGTCTCCCCAAGGAATCAAGGAAACCACCATGATCACAAAGGATAAGCCAAAAATCGTCAAAATCAGGCGATGCTTTTGCGTAAACGCCAAGGTTTCGTTCGTGTCTTTGACAAAATGTTCTTCCATTTCTTTTTGCTCTTGCAGCGATAAGATCGTCGACCCTTTGTCAGCTTTGACTTTTTTGGCATAAGACATCACTACAAAGATACAGTATGCGGTCGTGACTAACCAAAGCATTGCCCCGACTACTAAGATCGTGCCGTTGTTTGGGGCAATATCGATGCTTCGCAAGGCATCCATCGCAACGCCGGTCGCAAAGGGATTGACGGTGGAGCCAATCACGCCAGCACCCGCACCCAGCATAACGGTTCCTGCTGCGACGATCGTATCAAAACCTGATGCCACCATCGTGATTGCTAATAAGGAATAAAAAGGAATCGTTTCTTCCGCCATTCCATAAGTGGAGCCGCCGATCGAAAACAGGATCATTAAAATCGGAATCAAAATCAACTCATTGCCTTTGAGTTTTTTGACCAAATGCTGAATCCCGGCTTCCAAAGCGCCTGTTCGCGTGACGATATTCAAAAAACCACCTAAACAGAGAATAAACACACAGATCTCGATCGCATCACGAAATCCGTTAAAAGGCGCCATAAAGAAATCAGAAAACTTGGCACCTACCACTTGGCTGACCATCTCTTCTTGGCCTGCTGGTAAAGAAGGCGCAAAAGGCTGCCCTGCTAAGAGCCAGGAAGCGACCGTCAAGGCGATAATGATCAGAAATAAGATACTGAATGATGTCAGCGACTTTTTTTCTTTTTGCTTTTTTTTCATCTGTGTTCCCCCTTTATTGAATCAATCCTATTTGCTGCCAGCCATTATTTGGCAACATGAGAAAAATAATCTTGGTCATAAATAATGAGTTCTTTGTAGCGATAATAAATCTTTCTTTTATGCACGAGCGCCTTGAGCGTTTGACTGACTGTCTCTCGCGTCGTTCCACTGTACTTGGCTATATCATTGATAAAAACGGGAAAAGGGATGCGAATCTGCTCACCTTGTGTCTGCCCATGCTCGATCATCAAAAGACCAATCGTATTGACGACTCTTGTTTGCGCGCTGGAGGTGACACAATACTCGACACGGCGTCTTTGCTTTTCCAACTGCCGGCTCATTTGCTGATTGAGCCACAGCAACTGACTTGTAGACGAAACAACTAGCGGTTCAAACAGCGACATCGCTGCAAACTGCACGACAATGTCTGTTGCAGCGAATGCCGATACATCATAGTTGTCTCTTTCAAACAAGCCAATCAAAGGAAATAACTGATCAGGCCCAACAAAATCTACATAACAATAGGAATCAGTTCCGTCGGTTTTTTCGATCCGCACAAGTCCTTTTATCACGAGGAATATCCGATCTCTTACGTCGCCTTCATAAAAAAGTACCTGGCCTTTTTTGTACGTACGGCAGTAAATATGCTCTTTCAACCGCTGCTGATTTTCTTCTTCCAGCCATTGAAAGCTGTTCACTCTTGTTGATGGATCTTTTATTTGGTGGTCGATCATTTTTCTCACTCCAATGTTTTGGGTCTTGCTTTGCTGCTTCGCTTATTTCCAGGTGATCTGCGTACCAGCGTCTTCGATGTCCGCCAGCTTGTCTAAAGAAGTAATCACTGCCTGTTTTTCCGCCCCCATTTTGACAAAATTCAAAGCGGCTTGCACTTTCGGCAACATACTACCTGGTGAAAAATGGCCTTCATCGACATAGGTTTCCAATTCAGCGGCGGTCACATGATCCAACCACTGCTCATTTTCCTTGCCAAAGTTCAAAGCGATTTTTTCTACGCCCGTTAAAATGATCAGCTGATCCGCATCGACCAAACGAGCCAATTTTTCAGAAGCAAAATCTTTATCGATCACGGCTTCAACACCCAGGCCATTGTCTAACACGGGAATGCCGCCGCCTCCTGCACAAATGACGATCGTGTTTTGTTCAATCAGCGCTTTGATGCTGGCAACTTCTTGGATCGCTTGTGGTGCAGGACTGGCTACGACTTTCCGCCAACCACGACCAGCATCTTCACGATAGATGGCATCTGTTGCCGCCATGGCTTCTTTGGCAGCCGTTTCCGTTAAGAAAGGCCCGATTGGTTTTGTCGGATGGGCAAATGCTGGATCTTGGGCATCGACTGTAATTTCCGTGACCACAGTCACCACCGGCTTCGCTATTTGAGCTGCTTTCAACTGGGTTCTCAGCTCATTTTGCAACCAATAGCCAATACTGCCTTGGGTCATAGCGACACAGGTATCTAAAGGCATCGCTGGATTTTTACTAGAATCGCTCGCTTGCTGCTGCAAAACCAAATTTCCCACTTGGGGCCCATTTCCATGGGTAATGATCAAATGAACGTCTTTTTGGATCAGGGGAATTAAATACTCGACCGTCTGTTTAAGCCGTTCTTTTTGCCCTTTGGCACTGGCATCTTCTGCTAAGATGGCGTTGCCGCCAAGGGCGACAACGATCGTTGGTTTCTTTTCACTCATCTGCTCACTGCTCCTTCTTACACTCTAGGAATAAATAGATCGCCTAAGGTTACTGCCATGATCGCTTTGATCGAGTGCATCCGGTTTTCAGCCTCTTCAAATTGACGACCCCAGTGACTACGGAAAATATCGTCTGTGATCTCCATTTCAGAAATGCCGAATTTTTCTTCGATCATTTTTCCATACGTCGTATTCGTATCATGGAACGCTGGCAAGCAATGAAGCACGATCAAGCCATCGTCTTGTTTTCCGGTAGCCATCACCATTTCGCGGTTGATCTGGTAATCTTTCAACAGCTTCACCCGCTCTTCGAACTGGTCTTCTTCCCCCATTGACACCCAAACATCGGTATACAAGACGTCTGCATCTTTAACACCTTTTTGGATATCGTCTGTTACCATCAACTGACTGCCAGATTCTTTAGCAAATTCGTTGGCATAGTCTGTCACTTCTTGCGCTGGGAAAAGTTCTTTTGGTGCACAGATACGAACGTTGACCCCTAAAATCGCCCCCGTCACTAACAAACTATTCGCCATATTGTTCCGACCGTCACCCACATAAACTAGCGTAATGTTTTCCAAGGTACCGAAGTTTTCTTTGATGGTCATAAAGTCAGCGATCATTTGGGTTGGGTGCCATTCATCGGTTAAGCCATTCCAAACAGGAACACCGGAAAATTTGGCTAAATCTTCAACGACTTGTTGGCTGAACCCGCGGAACTCAATGCCATCAAACATGCTGCCTAAAACTTTTGCTGTATCTTCGACGGATTCTTTTTTGCCTAGCTGAATATCATTCGCGCCTAAAAATTCTGGATGGGCACCAAGATCGATGGCAGCTGTCGTAAAGGCCGCCCGTGTCCGAGTCGACGTTTTTTCGAACAAAAGGGCAATGTTCTTGCCTTCCAAATAGCGATGAGAAATATTTTGTTTTTTCAACTGTTTCAAATAGATTGAAAAATCAATGAGGTATTCTAACTCGGCTTTCGTAAAATCTTTTTCTGCTAAAAAACTTCTTCCTTTAAATACTTGTTCCATCGATGATTCCTCCTCTGATTTAAATATCTTCTCTAACAAATGGCATGCTCATGCAACGAGGGCCGCCACGACCGCGAACCAATTCACTGCCGGATATTTTGTGCAATTTGATGCCGGCTTCTGCTAACTTCTGATTGGTGATGGTATTGCGGTCATATACGACGACTTCGCCAGGTGCGATCGTTAAAGTATTCGAACCGTCATTCCACTGTTCCCGAGCCGCTGCAATCAAATCGCTGCCGCCGCAACGAATCAATTCAACCGCATTTAGTTCTAGATAGCGACATAAAATATTTTCCAACGTGTCCTTTTCTTCTTTGATCGTCACCCCATCACCTGCTCGTGAGATTGAATAAACCGTCAGCTCTCCTTCAATTTCTGGATGGATCGTAAACTTGTCATGATCGACCATTGTAAATACCGTATCTAAATGCATGAATTTGCGCTCTTGACCAATGTCAAACGCTAGGACATATTCAAAGCTTGGCTCATTTTCGAATACTTTGCGGGCCAGCTGCTCAATCGAAGCGGCATCCGTTCGTTGCGAGATACCAATCGCCAACACATGTTTTGACAGAACCAATTCGTCGCCACCTTCGATGCGGGTTGGTTGGGCGCGATCATAAAGCATATGAGGCGGATTCTGCTGAAACATTGGATGATGAGCAAAAATATATTTGCCGTATAACGTTTCGCGCCGTCTTGTTTCTGAATACATGCGATTCAACGAAACGCCGTTTCCAATCGTCGCAAAAGGATCGCGCGTAAAATACAAATTCGGCATTGGATCGATCAGAAATGGGTATTGATCATCCACGGTCCCAGCGAGGCTCTGGGTGTTTGGCAGCTCCAGTTCATTTTTGGCTAAACCAGCCATGGTTTTGTCGATCAGTTCCCGATCATTGTCACAAGACAGAAAATAATCCGTGACTTCTTTGATGATCTCGGGACTTTGGATCGTTGTTTCCGCTAAATAATCCTTGAGAAATTGCTGTTTGATTTCTGGTGACGTGAGCGATTCAGCAGCTAAATCTTCTAGGTACAACACCTCCACATCATTTTGACGTAGGACTTCCGCAAACCGATCATGTTCAGCTCTGGCTTGTTCCAAAAAAGGAATATCATCAAATAGCAGGCGGTTCAAATGATCAGGAACAAGGTTCTCCAATTCCCGACCAGGTCGGTGAAGCATGACTTGCTTCAAGCGTCCAATCTCTGAAAAAACATGAATAGCATTTGGCATTTTTCTTCCTCCTTCTTCTGTTTACGCCTCTATGCTACCTAATTGTATACGCTTTCGTAGTGGTATATTTCGTGTTCTTTTCGCAAAGGATTTGGCATTATGCATGAAAAAGCGAATATCGCTCTTCAGACGTTTTTTTACTCGCTGTTTTTTTTCATATGTAATATTTATCCATCGTTTTTTTTCTAAGAATTTGATGAGGATGTAATAGTTTTTTTATTTTTGACGTTTTTCCGCCCTATCAATAGATCAAGGAGATATACATTCCATTTTTTGTTTTTGGTATAGTTTCATCAAAAACCCTTATTTCATAAGGATTCTGATGGTTGCGACCAAATTTCGTTATGCTATACTTAATAAGATCGAAGGAAAAGAAAGGGGTTTGATAGGAATGACCTATTCAATCAATTGGGATCTAGAAACAATCTTTCCGGGAGGCAGCGATTCTGTTCAATTAAAAGAACGCATGAGCCAACTGGAAGAACAAATTGCAAATTACCGAACAACAGTCGATGCATGGTCGCCCAACAGCGAAGACGATGCAGCAAAATTAGGAGAGTTACTTGATTTATCCGCAACTATCAATCAAGGATTTTCACAATGTGGCAGCTTTATCAATGCCTTGCTTTCAGCCAATGTCAATGACAGCAAAGCCAAAATCCTGACGGGTGACCTCTATGCAAAATTGCCAGCACTGCAAGCAGCACAAACCGTTTTTTCAAAAAAATTGACAGAAATTTCTGAGGATGATTGGACAGCACTAGTTAAAGCAGAAAACTTAGCATCTGTCGCTTTTCGTTTAAGCGAGATTCGCCGTGACGGCAAAGAATTGTTATCCGAGGCAGAAGAAACCATCATCAACACTTTAAATTTAGATGGCTTGAATGCTTGGAGCCAACATTACGATACAATCGTTGCCTCAATCGAAATTCCTTTCCTGCAAGAAGACGGCACGACGATCAAGTTGTCAGCTGGTCAAGCCTTCAATAAAATGATGGGCGATCCTGATCCGGAAGTTCGTGCGCGTTTATTCGATACTTGGGAAAAGACGTGGGCAGAAAAAGAAGACCTCTTTGCGGATACCTTGAACCACTTAGACGGTTTCCGCCTCTCTACCTTCAAACTTCACGGTGTCACTGATTACTTGAAGGAACCATTAGAATACAATCGTCTGCAAAAAGCGACATTGGATGCTATGTGGGGCACGATCCAAAAAAACAAACAGCCGATCGTTGATTTCTTGACCCGCAAAGCCCAGCTTTTCGGCAAAGAAAAAATGGAATGGCAAGACCAAGATGCGCCGATCATTCTTGGGGACATGGAAGAAAGAACCTACACCTTTGATGAAGCAGCTGACTTTATTTTGACCAACTTCCGTAAGTTCAGTCCGAAAATGGCTGACTTTGCCCAAGTTGCTTTTGAAAAAAGCTGGATCGAAGCAGAAGATCGTCCAGGCAAACGTCCTGGCGGCTATTGCACCAGCTTGCCAGAAACCAAAGAGTCACGTATTTTCATGACCTACAGCAATTCAGTCAACGAAGTAGCGACGCTTGCCCATGAGCTCGGTCACGCGTTTCACAGCAGCGTTCTTTGGGAGCTACCAGAATTAAACCGCAACTATGCCATGAACGTTGCCGAAACAGCAAGTACCTTTGCTGAATTGATCGTTGCGGATGCAACCCTTAAAGAAGCAACAACAAAAGAAGAAAAAATCAATCTATTGGATGCCAAAATGCAAAATGCGATCGCGATGTTCATGAACATCCACGCACGCTTTATTTTTGAAAACAGTTTCTATCAAGCTCGTCAAAAGGGCTTGGTTTCAGCGGAACAAATCACGGAAATGATGACAGCGGCGCAAAAAGAAAGCTATGCCGATGGGTTAGCGACTTATCACCCACATTTCTGGGCAGCCAAATTGCACTTCTTTATTGACGATGTGCCGTTCTACAACTTCCCGTATACCTTTGGTTACCTCTTTAGTATGGGGATCTACGCGTATGCCAATGAAAAAGGGTCTAGTTTTGAAGAAGAATACATTGCTTTATTGCAAGATACTGCTTCAATGACCACCGAAGAATTGGCACAAAAACACCTTGGTGTCGATTTAACGAAACCAGACTTCTGGCAAGCAGGGATCGACATGGTCCTAAAAGATGTTGCCAGCTTTATGGAATTGACTGAAGACTATATCTAAAAGAAAAAAACCTCTTCCAACATGACGCTTGGAAGAGGGTTTTTCTATCAGGCATTCAATAAAGTTAAGCCAATCGTTAAGTAGCCGGCGTATAAACACCAAATCAAATAAGGAATAAACAAGTACATTGCTTTTTTGTCGATACGAGCAAAGAGGATCATACAAATAATCACTGATAGGACTAACAAGACAATAATGACCGTTCCTGCCCAGTAAGCATTCCAGCCAAAGAAAACGATACTCCACAAGAAGTTTAGTACTTGCTGGATCGCAAAGAAGATATAGGCATTCTTTTTAAGCGCTGGATTGACTTTGGCTACGATCAACAGATACAACGCTGTTCCCATAAAGGCATACAAAATCGTCCAAACGATCCCAATGATCCCCCCAGGAGGGGCCAAAAAGGGTTTTTCCATTTGCGCATACGTTCCGGCAATGTCCCCTGCAAACAAACTCGAGATGATTCCTGTTGCTTCAATGACGATCACACAGACCAGCCAAATTAAAATTTTCATGTTCTCCACTCCTTCTTTTTTTCATGACTCTCTCGTTTCATCGTACCATCGAATCGAAAAAAAGCAGAATAGAACGCTTAAAAAAAGAAACGCCCGTGTGGACGTTTCTTTCAAGATAATTTTGATTATATTCAATGACAGCTACTATGATTACTGCTCTTCAAACTTCCGCCGTTCATTTTCTACATATTTGTATAACGAACCGTAGCGGCTGCGATAGCCTTTCTTCCACGGCTTCTCTTTGCCGCAAAAATGCAGCAGAACGGTATGTTCGATGACCCAATCCAAACTCCATTCCCCTAGGCTGATCGTCTCATACGTCCGGTTTTTCCGTACATCATAGTTATAGAGCTGATCAGGAATCGCCAGCACCCGATCGCCATATAACCCATTCAAAATATCTTGATCCGGCAAAAAGAGGTTCAAATGATTTTTCTCAATGAAGGCTGCGATCTCTGTTTCTTTGACCTCTTGCCGTAGCTGATGCACGTTCATCAGCAAAACGCCTGAATTATAGTAGCCTTCCGACTCATAATTGCGCAAACGGACTTTATTGATGACTGTTGTCACTTCTGTCAGTTTAGAATGGCTGGCGGCGGCATACAGAAAATCCCCTAACGTCAGCTCATACAAGGGGCGCAAATCATTGATGCACAAAATATCCGCATCTAGATACAGGATCTTTTCCACCTGCTGCGGCAAGTAATTTTGTGCCAACAATCGATAGTAGATCGACTCTGGGTAGCGGTCACTAACTGGTGCCGTTTTAAAGATCGAACCAGAACCGATGACGACGGGATGATAGGTCATCGCCAATTTTTGACAAAAGACCTCTAGCTCTCCACCTTGTCTCAATTCTTTTTCTTGTAAGACATAGACATCGAAAGATGCTGCTGTCGTATGACGTTTGATTGAATATAACGTTGTTTTTAATTGTTCACTGAATCGATCATCAATCGCAAAAAGTAGATTCATGCTCTTGTTCACTCCTCTGTTACTGGTTGCGTGCTCGTTTTTGGAAAAATCGAACGCAGTTGCCCGCATCTTCTGCTCTTCTAGTATACCCGATTTTTAGTCATTCTTTCAGTGAAATAGCCTTTCCAGTGAAAACCATCCCTTGGAAACGCAAAAAAATGCTGTTCCATCCAATGAATGAAACAGCAAATGATCGATGATAAATGGTGACATCCTAAAACAGATCAGCGAATCGTGGCAAATGCTGTTGACCACAACAACAACTCATCTAGCATGTCATTGACACCTGCAGCCATGTGCGCACCTGGTTTGAAGGTACTGAAATTTTCAAAATCAGTGAAGAGATTGAAGGCTGGGTTGGTCCGCACGGTGGCAACTTTTTGTTCAGCTAAAACGTTGCGCAATTGTTCAGCGGCCCGAATCCCACCGCCAGAACCATAACTGACGATCCCAGCTGCTTTATCAAACCATTCTTCCCGAGCAGAATCTACGGCGTTTTTCAAGGAAGCTGCAAAACCGTGGTTGTATTCTTGCACGATGAAGATATAGCCATCTAACTCAGCGATTTTTTTGTTCCATGCCATGTTTGGCTCAGCCGTTCCCATAAACGGTAAATCAAATGCCTTTACATCCACGATCTCAAACTGATGCTCTGACCGTTGAGTAGCAATTTCTTGAATATATGCTCCGACTTGCGGACTAACGCGTCCTTCTCTTGTACTTCCTAAAATAATGCCAAATTTCATGATAGGTTCCTCCTAAGGTTGTCTTATTTTGTTTTCTTAACGATTGGCAAATGTGTCTGCCCAGTCCAGTAATTCCGTCAACATGTCGTTCATTCCTGCAGTCATATGCTCGCCAGGGGTAAAGGTGGCAAAGTTTTCAAAATCAGTAAATAAGTTGAAAGCAGGATTGGTGCGCACCGTGGCTACTTTTTGTTCCGCCAAAATCAATCGAACTTGCTCAGCGGCCCGAATCCCTCCTGCTGAACCATAGCTGACGATTGCTGCTGCTTTGTTGAACCATTCCTCGCGGGCGCTGTCCAACGCATTTTTCAAGGAAGCCGAGACCCCATGATTGTATTCTTGCACGATGAAGATGTAGCCATCTAATTCAGCGATTTTTTCGTTCCACGCTTGGTTCGCTTCGCCTGTACCCATAAAGGGTAAGTCGTAGTCTTTGATATCAATGATTTCAAACGAGCGGTCGCTATGTGCTCGTGCTGTTTGTAACACGTAATTGGCTACTTGCGGACTCACGCGGCCTTCTCTCGTACTGCCAACGATGATTCCGATTTTTTGCGCTTTTTTCTTTTCTGGGGGTGCGATACACCTCTTTAATCACTTCTTTTTCAATTATTTGTTCTTTTTTCCCAAATCCAAAGACCATTCTTTTGTACTCCTTTTATTTTGTTTTCTTAAACGATGGACTCAGCATACCAAACTTACTTTTAGTAAGTCAATCCTTTTGCTTACTTTTTGTTAGAAAAAAACAAACTATTTTCTCTTGACATTCGTTCGGCACCGAACTATAATCAATCCATCGATATCGTTAGGTACCGAACAATAATCCAAAAGGAGTGTTCTCAATGAGTACAATGACCGATCACTTAATGAAACAGCTTCGTTTTATCAGCGAAGCCAGCAATGCCTTTATGAGCCAAAACAACCAACGCCTTTCTGGACAGCAACGCGTCCTTGCCGTTTTAAACTTAGAAGATGGCTTGGTGCAAAATTACCTCGCAGAAGTTTTAGATTTACGGCCAAGTTCCTTGGCAGAACTATTGAAGAAAATGGAAAACAGTGGGGATATCCAGCGCAAAGAAGATGCAGCCGACAAACGGATCAAACGAATCTATCTGACAGAGACTGGACGAAAAAAAGCAGAAAAATTACTGGCACAAAAAGAAGCGGCCAGCAGTCAAACATTTTTTGCTGGGTTAACAGAGGAAGAACAAACCGAATTTGCCCGTCTGCTTGAAAACATTGCTGCTGGATGGGAGGCTGACTTTCAGCAACAGACGCAACGCTTTGTTGATCCCATGGATCGATTGCAAGCCATGCAAGAGATTCGGGAAGAAATGATGAAGCAATGGGGCGGAAATTGGCAGGAAATGACGAATGAGGATCGTCGAAAGATGAGGCAACAAATGAAAGCTACTTGGCAAGACATGGGCACTAACGAGCGACGCCAAATGAAAAAACAAATCAAAGAAGCTATGCGGCAAATGCCGTTTCCTGGACATCGCGGCATGTTTGGCAATCGGCCATTTGAGCCATTTGAACCGTTTGATAATAGCGAAGCGAATGATCCACGGTACACATGGGTAAAAGGCAACTTTTTTGATGCCTACGGGTTTGGACAAGACCACAAATCAAACCCGACTTCCACTTCTAAAGACGAAACAGCCGAGGATGATTGGCAGGATTTCTAATAGCACTTAATTAAAAAGAAAAAGCGGTAAGCCATCTTGCTTGCTGCGGAGGAAAACGAATGGAAACAACGACACCAACAGTGAACAAAAACAAATTTAAAATGAAAGACTTTATCCACCTGATCGTCAGTGTCAACCCCAAGAAAGGCTTGTTTCTTTTAGGGATGCTCTTTAGCCTGATCACAAGTGCCGCCAGTTTGGTCGTGCCGCAGCTGACGAAAACGCTAGTCGATGCCAGTGGCACGCCCACGTTCAGCACCTCCATGCTGGTCGTTTTGATCCTAGCCTTTGTGCTGCAATTAGGTGTAGGTACTTTAGGCGGCTTTCTCTTGCGCTACGTGGGAGAAAGTGCCGTGAAAACATTGCGGGAACGTCTTTGGAAACATCTGCTGCATTTGCCAGTCAGCTATTTTGATGACCACAAGTCGGGGGAAAGCAGTTCGCGACTCGTCAACGATACTTCCGTGATCAAAGAACTAGTCACCTCGCAATTTCCCAGCTTTGTCACTGGCTTGATCCAATTGGTTGGTTCGATGATCATCTTGTTTTTGATGGATTGGCAGATGGCGGCGATCATGTTCAGTGCGGTGCCTTTGATCACCTTGATCATGTGGCCGATCGGCAAGATCATGTCGAAACTAGGACGCCAGCTGCAAGCAGCGACTGCCGATTTCAATGCGGATGCTAGCGAAAAACTCTCAGAGATCCGTTTGATCAAAGCCAGCAACGGAGAAGCCAGTGAACAGGAAAACGGTCGGCGCAACATTGGGGCAATTTTTACCCTCGGGGTCAAGGATGCGAAAGTTAGTGCGATTTTGCAGCCAATCATGACGACGGCCATGCTGGGCTTACTCGTAGGAATCCTCGGTTATGGCGCGATCCGTGTCCAAGCCGGCACCTTGACGAGTGGCGCATTGATCGCTTTTCTACTGTATCTCTTTAATATTATTGCGCCTGTGACGACGTTTGCGATGTTCTTTTCACAAGTCCAAAAAGCGATGGGTGCTACGGAACGGATCCAAGAAATTTTGGATACGCCGCTGGAGCCGATCCAGGCAGCACCCAAAGCTGCCATCGATGGAGCAATCTTACGGGCAGAACAGATCGATTTCAGTTACGATCCCAAACGGCCGATTTTGCAAAACATTTCTTTTGAAGCCAAGCCCAACACCGTGATTGCTTTTGCGGGACCAAGCGGCGGTGGAAAATCCACGATTTTTGCTTTACTAGAACGCTTTTATGAACCCACTAGCGGGCGCTTGCTGATTGGTGAACAGCCGATAGCTGACATTGATCTGCAAAACTGGCGGGCACAGATTGGCTATGTTTCCCAAGACAGTGCGGTCTTTGCCGGTACGATTCGGGAAAACTTGCAATACGGATTGGGACGGACGCTGTCAGAGGAGGAATTGTGGCAAGGACTGGCATTGGCTTATGCCGATCAGTTCGTCCAAGAGTTCCCCGAAAAACTAGAAACACAAATCGGCGAACGCGGCGTCAAACTATCTGGCGGGCAAAAACAACGGATCGCCATCGCACGAGCATTCTTGCGAGACCCCAAGCTGCTGATGCTGGATGAAGCGACCGCCAGCCTAGATTCTCAGTCGGAAGAAAAGGTCCAGCGGGCGTTAGATCATTTGATGGAAGGGCGCACGACATTAGTGATTGCTCATCGCTTATCGACCATCGTGGATGCCGATCAAATTTACTTTATAGAAAAAGGTACCATTACCGGTCAAGGTACCCATGCAGAATTGATCAGCAATCACCCGCTTTATGCTGCCTACGTGAATGAACAAATGATCAATTAAAGAATAAAAACTAGAAAAAAAACTGCTTATTGATGGATAAGCAGTTTTTTTCTATTAGCCAACGGCGGAATGTTGCTTCTCTTCACGCGTCCCAGGCACTTGATTTACTCGCTGCCATTCTTTCAGCACCTGATTTTCTGCCTGCAAAAAATCCCGTTCGCTTTGGGCAGTAGCAAGCTTTCCTTGATAGACCAAGACTTCTTCTTGGTAGGTTTTGGCGGTCTTTTGGATTTCTTCTTCTAACTGGTCGATTTTATGGGTCAATTCTTGATTGATCTGTTCATATTTTAGGTAAAGCTTTTGGGCATTTTCGATATTCGTTTGTTCCAAATTCGCTTTGCTGGATACTCGGGTAGCCAAATAAGTAAGTACACCAGTAATGAGTGACGGCAAGACAACTGTTACGATCGATGTATCCATGATCCTCCCCCATTCTTTTTGATACAATTCATATCATCTGTTTCCAGTATAAAAGATACAATTCGTATCGTCAACTGATGTGATATTTTTTATATCAAATAATACAAAAATAGATACAAATTATATCCAACGTGCTATACTACAAAAAAGGAGGCGATCACTCATGCTTGGCGAACGGCTAAGAACACTCAGACTACGAACCAATCAAACCCAACAGCAGATCGCAGATCAGCTAGGGATCACCCGCGCAGCGTATTCGCATTTCGAAAATGATCGTAACGAACCCGATGGCGAGACCATCGTCAAACTCGCGGAGATTTTTCAAGTATCCACCGATTTTTTATTAGGCAGACAAGTCCCGGCAGGCTTTACTCCGCCCTCTGCAAAAGTTCAAACCGTTGCGGCCCATATTGATGATGACGTCACCGATGAGCAGATGGAAGACATCCTCAGCTATATTGAATTTATAAAACAGCGGCACGCCCAAAAGGAATGATGGAAATGGATAAAGTAGAAGAACTGATGGCCGCCTACCCAGACTTGCACTTTATTTTCGATAAAAATATGCCTGATGGTCAGCAAGGATTGTACATCGATCACCATATTTACTTGAACCCTGACCAATCACAAGAAGACCTCTTGAGCACCATCGGTGAAGAAATCGGTCATTATCTGACCAGTGCTGGCGACATTACCGCCCAAGACACCAACGAAAAGCGCAAACAAGAACGCAAAGCCCGCGACATTGGTTCTGCGATCGTGGTCACTCCCTATGATATCATCGCTTGTTTTGAAGAAGGCTGCAAAACATTGGCGGCATGCGCTGATTTTTTAGGGGTTCCCCCACAAACCTTCAAAGATGCGGTCACGTATTATGCTCGCCGCTTTGACGGTATCAAAACCGAAGAAAACTATACCTTGTTTTTCCATATCGACGGCACGATTGAAGTTGTCAAAACCTTTGGCAATCAAGGTTAAGCCTTTTTTACACAAAAACAGACGTTCCTTTTCTGCTGCTAAAGGCAGAGTTGACGGAACGTCTGTTTTTTATCCTTGCATGTTGACCCGCATCAATACACGGTTCGGTCGATAGTTTTCTGAGGATTGATGAACCAGCGCACCTTCCTTGAAACGATACAAATTGTATCCATAGCGTTCTTCAAAACGGACCATCCCCTCGCCTTCATCTTCCCCGACAAACGACATACTTGCCACAGTATAGTAAGGGATCCCTGCGATCGTTCCCGTAAACGCATGATGGGTATGTCCACTGAGAATACAAGAGATTTGATACTGCTGCAATAATGCTACCAAACGATCGGCACCGGCCCACGCCGGCGTGCTTGCTTGATAAGGCAACAAATGATGGTGCGTCACAAAGGCGATCTTTTTCTCTTTGAGCTGAGCCAGCGTGGCTTGCAGCCATTCAAACTGTCGCTCATCTACGATACCGTCGGCATAGCCATAACAGGAGTTATCGAAAGTCACGATCGCCAATGTCTCCGTTTCATAGACTTGATTAAAAGGCGTATCACTGGCGGTTTCTACTGACTTGCCTTGCCAGCCTTGGCGAAAATGCCGTTTGATATCGTGATTACCTAGCGTTACCACGAACGGCACTGAGCCAAAGGCTTTTTCTAAATATCTCTTCAAAGAGGCATAATCGGCAGGCGCGCCATCTTCGGTCAAATCGCCACTGATCACCACCAAATCGATCGCCCCTCGCGCCTTGGCATCCTGGATACACTCTTCCAGAGGAATCAAGGGATTTTGCATGGCTGCCAGCATTCCTTGATACCCTTCTTCACAAGGCAGGTAACTTTCTCGAAAATGGATATCTGATATATGCAATACATTCATAGGTTTATCTCAATTTCTTTCTGATGATTCCAGTCAACTGGTCTAATAAGAAGACGGTCACAACGACGCCCAACAAAATAATACTTACCTTGCTCCAGGTTCTGGTTTGAATAGCAAAAATCAATGGTGCACCGATCCCGCCAGCACCGACTAACCCTAATGTTGCCGCACTGCGGACCGCAATTTCAAAATGATTCAATGCAAAGGAACTATAGATGGGTGCTAAGTAAGGGACCCGCACGAAAAACATCGTCTGCCAAAAGTTGGCACCAACTGCTTGCATCTCTTCCGTCAAGCGCTCATCCATGGCTTCCATTTCTTCGGTAAACAACTTGCCCAGCATACCGATCTGATGGACACCGATCGCCATAACCCCAGCGAAAGGTCCCGGACCTACCACACGGACAAAAATAATCGCATAAACTAGCTCTGGAAATGCCCGCAAGATATTGCAGATCATTTTGCCGACCTTCGCGACCCACGGCGCAGAAGCCCATAGGTTGGCGGCACTCAGCAAAGTCACCGGTATCGCACAGACTGTTGCGATCATCGTTCCTAGACAAGCGATGCCGATCGTCAGTAACAATAAGCTCCACAGATCTTCCCCGCTACCGTCGTAAAAGAAAGACCAGTCTGGCTGACTCAACCCTTGCAGGACATCTCTTCCCATCGCTAAGGAAAAAGTACTCAATCCGGAATAATCCAGCGTCGCTGCGGATAATACCAGTAAGATAGCAAAGAGTCCCCATAATAGCCAAGTCGTTTTCTTCACTTCTCTGATCATCATAGGAATGACCTCCTTACCCGCTCACTGAGAAAATCAACGATCGCTACCGTTAGCAAAATCGTCAAGATAATGATTGAGACCCGTTCATAATTCAATAATGCCAATGAGGCGTTCAGGATGACCCCGATCCCGCCGGCACCAACATATCCTAACACCGTCGAAGCTCGAACATTGACTTCAAAGGCATAAAAAGTATAGCTGGCAAACTGGCTGATGACTTGAGGAATGATCGCCCAAACAGTCACTTGAAATTTATTTGCCCCTACCGCCGCTGCTGCTTCGATTGGCGCAAAATCAATGGTTTCGATCGCTTGGAACATCAGCTGTGAAACCATACCAAAGGTAAAGACCGCGATGGTCAAAACACCAGTGGCTTCACCGATCCCAAAAATCGCTACGAACAATGCCGCCAACAATAAATTGGGGATCGTCCGCACCAGCCCTAATAGAAAACGCATCGGCACAGAGACCCAACGGCTTTCTGTCACGACTGTTGTCGCCAACAGACTCACCGGTATTGCTGCGACTACTCCTAAAACGGTGCCTAAAAAGGACATCTGCAATGTCTTGATCAAGGGCATCATCAGTTGCGGTAAATAACTAAAATCCGGATGCAAAAAGCGAGCCATGAAAGCCGTCATCTGGCTGCGATTCGACCACACTTGGGCAAAATCAGCCCCCGTGATCCAGGCACTGCTTTGAAAAAAGAGCAGCAATAAAAGAACCAGCAGCAGGTGCTTGTACCAATTAAAATGAACTGTTTCTTTCAGTTTCATCGATTTCTCCTGCCTTTTCTTCAAAAATTGCTTTGCCATAGATTTGTTCTAAACGCTGATCTGTCAAAGCGGCTGCGTTGCCGTCAAAAACGATCGCACCTGCTTTTAAGGCAATGATCCTTGTCGCATACTGACGAGCCAAGGGAATCGAATGCAGATTGATGACAATCGTTTTGCCCATTTCTTGATTGATCTTCTTCAGATCCTCCATCACTTTCTCTGTCGTGATGGGATCTAGTGATGCCACGGGTTCATCAGCTAAAATCACCGGCGCTTGTTGAACCAAGGCACGGGCGATGGATACTCGCTGCTGTTGACCACCACTCAACTGGTCGCTTCTCGTTTGCAGTTTGTCTGACAAGCCGACAGTCGCTAGCGCTTCTTTCGTTCTTTCGTAGTCTTCTTTCGTAAACAACCCTAAAATACTTTTCCAGGTCCCGTAATACCCCAAACGACCAGATAGCACATTCTTTTGGACAGTACTACGTTTGACCAAATTGAAGCTTTGCGAGATCAATCCGATTTGTCGACGAATCAAGCGCAATTCTTTTTTATTGGCTTTCGTAACTGATTTGCCGTCTACCCGAATATCTCCTTCAGTGATTGGCACTAAGCGATTGATCGAGCGTAAAAAGGTACTCTTACCAGCACCACTCAAACCAATGATGGCCACAAATTCTCCTTGTTCAATCGTTACATCTATGTTCTGTAATCCTTTGACCCCATTTGGGTAGACTTTGGATACATTCTCAAAAGTTATCATCTGTTTTCTCCATTATGTAGGGACCGCGGCAAAGTTTCCCCAATCGGTCACGGTCTATCTCACTAAAAAATGCACTAATATTGCGTATTCCACCTATTCCCCTAGTAAATCGCTGCACATCTCCGTGTCCCGTTATCCTTCTACCGCAATCCCTGATTTTTTACTCTGCTGCTCGTTGTGTATAATCGCGAATGGTATCGTAAGCAGAATCTGCTGCTTCTTCATACCCTTGGTGTCCCCACAAGCTCATTGCTTCGGCACCCTCTTCATCATCTGCCATGTTCAAGAACACTTCTTTAATCTGCTCTTTTAGTTCAGCATCCATCGTCGGTTGAACGGCAATGGCGTCATTCGGGATGTCCCCTTCGGTTAAGTAAAGAACTTTTAGATCTTCGAATAAATCGTTGTCTGGGAAGCTTGACGCAAAGACATTCCGTGCCCCTTGAAACACAAAGGCGGCATCCATCTGACCATTCAAGACTGCAGTGATCTCACTTGGAATATCGTTCACCGTCGTTAATGTAGCATCCGTCGTTGGATCAACTCCTGCATCTTTCAACTCGGCAACTGGGTAAATATAGCCGCTGGCAGAGTTCGGACTCAATGTAGCGATTTTTTTCCCTTTTAAGTCCGTCAATTCTGTCATATCGCTATCCGCACGAACCAAGATCTCCCCTTTGAAGGTATTGGTTTTTTCCCCTTCTAATGGCAAGCCGGTCTCTGGATCATAGGCACCTAATTGAGAAGTCAAAATCGCTTCGGCTGCATCCATGTCTTTGGCCTGAACATAAGCGGCTGGCGGCATGATTCCTAAATCAACTTGTCCAGAAGCCATGGCTTCAACGATCGTCGAATAATCCGTTGCTAACGTTACTTCTACTTCACGGTCTAATTTTTTTGATAAATACTCAGCAAACGGTTTTGCTTTGGCTTGCATCGAGCCGTCATTATTGGTCGGTACGAATTGTACCACCAGCTTTTCTTTTTCGGCTGCGGCACTGCTGTCGCTGCTGCTGCTCCCATTCCCACAGCCGGTCAATGCTGCAACTAACGCAATTCCTAACATTCCTTTAACAATTCGTTTCAATGGCATTTTTTCTCCTCCTAATGGTTTGAAGCGTTCTTACATTCAAATCATACCAAGTATCCCGTCAAAATGAAGTGACACATGTCCTATTTTACCTTATTTTTACATACAATTTACATTAGATTTTATTTATCGTTCGTGTTGAGTCAAAAGGGGAACTAAGCTATACTTAAAGAAAACCATTCAGGAGTGGCTGATTTCCATGAAAAAAATCGATGATACCGCACGCCTCAGTAATTACATTGACACCTTCGATCTGCAATCTTATATGGACAATGATTTGTTAGCGATGGCCACTTTGCATTCCTTTGAAAAAGAAGAGCACCTGATTCGAACGGGTACGCCTTCTGAATACTTGTATTTTCTCGTAGAAGGAACCGTGATGGTCTATTCCTTCTCTTCGGATACCCAAACGATTTGTATTGATTACGCCAAGCCGGCTGCACCTTTAGGGGAAGCTTCCTCTTTATGGGAACTCTTGCCAAAAAGCAGTGTCAAAGCCGCTTCTGCTTGCGTCTGTGTCTGCATCCCTTTGAATCGCTACCGCGGCACCTTGCAACAAGACATCCGCTTTTTGCAAACCATCTGTCAGTTGCTCAGTTCCCGCTTGAATTCGGGGATCAACTTAGCGAATTCATTGACGGAACCTGTAGAGACACGGTTGGCCAAATTTATTCTTGCCCATCAAGAAAATCAACACTTCTCCTTTCAGTTGACCACCTGTGCCGCAATCTTGAATGTCAGCTATCGCCACCTGCTGCGAACCTTTACCAGCTTTCGTGAAGACAAGCTGATCGAAAAACAAAAACAGGGCTATGCAATTCTCGATTTCCCCGCTTTAGAGTCGCTTGCCGAAAATTTAAGCCATGTGTAAGGAGCAGCCTATAAGAATGTTCGGATTTTCCCTGAGTATGCGTTCCTGATGTTGGTCTTGCCCTTAACTAGCGCTGTGACAAGCGTTTGCTACCATGTCAGGCAAGCGAGAAGGGCAACTGCGCCTTATTTTCTTACAAAAAACCCGATCCTTGCTGATATTCAGTCGAGGATCGGGTTTCTTTTGCTTATTTTACGATGGCTAAGAAGTCTTCTCCTTGCAAGACATCGGTTTGATTCATATCCATCACATCTAAATATTGCGGGGTATTCGTCACAACGATTGGTGTGATCGTGGATAAGCCGGCTGCTTTGATCGTATCTAGATCAAACTTCACCAACAAATCACCGCGTTTGACTTGATCGTCTTGTTTAATAAAGACCTCAAAGCCTTTGCCATCTAGTTCCACGGTATCCATACCAATATGCATCAAGACTTCTGCTCCATCCGTGGTGGTCAAACCAACGGCATGGCCGGTAGGAAAGAGCGTCGTGATGGTGCCATCTGCCGGCGCATACAAAGCCCCGATGGTCGGTTCGATGGCGATGCCTTTTCCTAATGCACCAGAAGAAAAGACTTGGTCTTTGACTTCTGCTAAGGGAACCACTTTGCCTTCTAACGGACTGCTGAGGATCACTCGTTCTTTAGACGAACTCTCTGTGGGTGCTGCTGGCTCTTTTGCTGGTGCTGCACTGGCATCAGTTGCTGGCTGATCTTCAAAACGTAAGAAGAAGGTCAAGACAAACGCTGCGCCAAAAGCGATAGCCGTGCCGATGGAAGCTGCGATCAGACCACTTAGATCTTTCGTATCTTGTGGGATAAAGGACGGCAGACTTAGTAAGCTAACTAACCCAAAGGTATAGTTTTCGACTTGGCTGAAGCCGATGAAGGCACCACCGAGGGCACCACTGATACACGCGGCGATAAATGGTTTTTTCAAAGGCAAGGTCACCCCATACACCGTCGGTTCTGTGATCCCAAAAATTGAGGTGATCGTTGAAGAAAGGGCCAACCCTTTCAATTTCACATTTTTTGTCATAAAGAACACTGCTAGCGCTGCACCACCTTGAGAAAGGACAGCTGGCAACAGCATCGGCACCATCGTATCGACACCAGTTTGGCTGAGATTCAACATCATGATCGGTACAAAGCCCCAGTGCATGCCAAACATCACAAAGACTTGCCATAAACCACCCATGACAGCGCCAGCGATCAGTGGGCTAAAGTGGTAAATACTGTCGTAAGCACTACCTAACAAGTTTCCTAAAATCGTTCCTAGTGGACCGACGACAATAAAGGTCAATGGCGCCATGATCAAGAAGACCGCTAAAGGTACACAGATGATCTGTAAGAAGCTAGGAATGACTTTTTTAAAGAAACACTCCACATAGCTTTGTAAAAAGACCGCTAAAATAATCGGAATGACGGAAGACGTATAAGCACTCGCACCAATAATGACCGGTAAGCCTAAGAAACTCAACGTTTGTCCAGCCAAAGCGGTAATATTTGGATGAACCAATGCCATCGCTAAGGAAACCGCTAGAAATTCATTGGTACGAAACTTCTTCGCTGCAGTAAAAGCCAACATCACTGGTAAATAAGTAAACAACCCGTCAGCAATCGCATACAATACAGTGTAAACCCCAGAATCAGCTGCCAGCCAATTCAAGGTGACTGCCAGCGTCAAAAATCCTTTTAAGACACCGGCACCTGCCATTGCGCCTAAAAACGGCGTGAAGATCGACGAAATAATATCCACCAGTTGATTCAACAGGTTGCCTTTGTCGCCTTTGCTGTCTGCTTCGCCATCGAAGTTCGCTACTCCATTCAATTCGCGATAAACATCGCTGACATGACTGCCGATCACCACTTGGTATTGTCCGCCACTTTGAACGACTTGGATCACGTCGTCGTCTTGATTCAAGCGTGCCGTATCCGCTATGTTCTCATCTTTTAATTTGAAACGCAAGCGGGTCGCACAATGCACCACGCTGTTGACATTTTCTTTGCCGCCCACCGCATCGAGGACGCGAACGGCAATTTCTTTATTTGAACTCATTTTTTCAACACTCCTTTTTTAATAAAAAAACCCAGATTGAAAAAACGACCGTCCAACGAGTCTTTTCCTCGCTGACTGTTGTCTTTTCAATCTGGGTATTGCCTGCCTGACAGTAACAATCCGTTAATGATTGAATGTTAATTGGTTTGATCATTGACGACACGTTCGATATGGATCGTTAAGTAGATCATTTCTGATTCACCGATCGATTTGTCGTAGGTTTTGATCAAATATTCGTTGATCCGTTGGACCGTTTGAAACGCTTTAGGGTACTTCGATTGCACAAGGGCAAATAAAAATTCATCTTTTTCCCCCGAAAGTTCATCGCTTAAATAGCGCTGCGCAAAATACTGCAAATGCGTGGTGATCCGTTGATAATTCAAGGAATCTGGGTTAAAGACTCGTCCATAAAAGCGACTGATGATCGCCAGTACGTCACGTACGATCTCTACCGCTTGCATCGTGGTTTCCATCGTACCATTGGCTTGTTCGCTATTGACGATATGAAAGGCGATAAAGCCAATTTCCGATTCCGGCAATGAAATCCCGAAGACTTTTTCAAAATAAGCAACGGCATCTGCTGCAACCGCATACTCTTTCGGATAAAATTTGCGGGTCTCAAACAACAATGGATTCGGCAGCTCAATGCCTTCACGTGCCCGAACCAGCGCATAATGGATATGATCGGTCAGTGTCAAATAAATATTTGGCGACAGCTCGATCCCCAAGGATGCTTCCGCATCATCCACCACCTGCTTGACGGCTTCGACTTCTTCCACAGGAATGTCTGAAAACAATTGCTGAAACTGATTTGCGGTAAAGGTATCCTTTAACACAAATTCTTTTTCGACAAAGGCTTCATCCACTGGATCGCCGACCTTCTTCTTAAACGCAATGCCACGACCCATATAGATCACTTCCTGACCGGCATCATTGGTCGAGATGACGACATTATTATTTAATATTTTCCCAATAACCATCGTTTTCCCTCACTCCAAAATAAAAAAACCTAGAATCTCCCCATTAGCGCGCTACGGTCAATTCTGGTTTTGCCTGCCGAACAGTAACAATCCTTGTAACTGAAAGAATAATAACACACCCCTGTGGCAGATGCAACCCTTTTCAATCAGAATTTCTGCAACGTGCTTTTCCTTTGTTATACCATTGAACAATTCTCCTTGCAACATCCTTCACTATCTAAATTGAGTTGTTTTTTAATCAAAAAAAGAACGGCCCAGTTGCAGCCATTCCTGATCTATCAGAGTTGCTTTCTTTGCTGTCCCATGCGCCGCTCTTTCATCGCCGTGCCTAACGTACCATAGGTGAAGACCGCGATCCCCAGCCAAATAAACGCAAAGGCGGAAAATTGGGCCAGTGAATAGGTTTCGTGAAACAAAAAGATGGCCAACAAAAGCATGATCGTCGGGTTGACGTATTGAATAAACCCAAGCGTAATGTAAGAAACATTTTTCGCTGCTTCCGCAAACAGCAACAGCGGAATAGCCGTCACGATCCCGGCACCCATCAATAAGAGATTGGTTTGCAAGGGATAATTCATAAAGCCGACGGTTGAAAACCCTAAAATATACACGAGCGCAAAGGGAAAAATCACCATCGTCTCGATCGTTAACCCAGTTACGGAACTAATAGGGATTCTTTTTTTGATCAAGCCATACGTACTAAAGGAAAAGGCCATGATCAGTGAGGCATAGGGAATCGTTCCTGTTTGGATCGATAATAAGATTACCCCGATACTTGCCAGCAGACACGCCAGCATGCCAGTACGACTAAGACGTTCCTTCAAAAAAACGGTTGCTAACAAGACATTGACTAGCGGATTGATGTAATAGCCTAAGCTGGCTTGCATCACGTGGCCCGCACTCACCGCGAAGATAAAAGTGAACCAGTTGATGGAGATCAGCACAGATGCTAAAACGATCAGTCCAGCAAATGCTTTGTTCTTCCACAGCAGACGCGCTTCTTGTAAAAATTGCGTTTTCTTCCCGGAAAGCACGATAAACAACACCATAAAAACAAAGGACCACACGATTCGGTAGCACATCGTGGCTAACGGGGAAACCCCAACGATTATTTTCCAATATAGTGTGACCAAGCCCCACAAGACATAGGCAGACAACCCAAAATAAACGCCTTTATTCTTCATTTTCTCCCTGATTTTTTTCCATGAAAGCAAGTCTTTCCTGAAAAAAAATACTCCTCCTAAACCATAAGTTATCTTATTATATCGAATTTTTTGGTTTTTCATAGAGTTTCATGAAATAAATCAAGAAAAGCACCCTTCAAAAAAAGGTGCCCCTCTTTATTCCAGCGGTTCTTCCGCACCTTCCAGCCACACGGCTTCTAGTTTCTGATCACGAATCAAAAATAGCCCCGTTGCAAACAGCAGTCCAGAAGCGATCGTCATCAATAAGAAAGAAACATTCATCCCATGAAGCAGTGCACTCGTACCCGTTAAGGTCGTGCTGTTTTGCGCCACACTATTCATGATCCCGACAAATAATGCTGTTCCTATGGCGCCTGCCACCGTCCGCAAAGAAGTCAATAACGCTGTTCCATGCGCCGTCAGCTGCGGCGGAATATTTTTATTTCCCCACGTCACAAAGGGCATCAACAAACAGCCGGTGGCGGCACAGCGCAGCATGTTCAAAACCACTGCTACCCAAATCCCCGTGTGCATATGGATGAAATACATGCCGATGTTGCTCAAGACCAGTGAGCCGCCGCCGAAAATCGTCAACAGACGGATGCCGACTTTGTCATAGATTCGTCCAGCCACCGGACTTAAAAAAGCCGAGACCAAGGAACCTGGCAAAACGACTAACCCCGAGATCGTCGCTGATTTGCCTAAAATTGACTGCACGTAAAGCGGCATCAGCATCGCCGAACCCATCAAGACCAAGTAAAGCATGATACTGCCAAAGACACTGATGGCATACTCTTTTGTTTTTAAGACCCGCAGATCCAAAAATGGGGTTTCCGCTCTTAACTGACGGAAGACAAAGAAGATCCCTGCTACCAAACCGAGCCCTAAGGTTCCTAAAACGGGTAAGCTGAGAAAGCCATAGCTGCCGATATTGCCAAAGCCTAAAGTAATCCCACCAAAGGCGAAGGCACTCAAAACAAAAGAGGTCTGATCAAATTTGCTGTTGCTTACTGGCAACACATCATCAAAAACCTTTATGGCCCAAATCAGTGAAATCAAAACAATCACGGCAACGATATAAAAAATCGCATGCCAGTTCAAGCGGTCCACGATCACCCCAGCAAGAGTCGGTGCAATCACGGGCGCCGCGGTGATCGATAATCCATACCAGCCCATCACCACACCGATACGATTGATCGGATAGATCGATAAGAGGATCACTTGCGCCATTGCGGTCAAGATTCCATTGCCTACGGCCTGCAAAATACGCGCAAGCATCATGACTAGAAAATTGGGCGCTGCAGCACAAAGCAGCAAGCCCACCAACGCAATTCCTAAGGCAGCGAGATACAGCTTTTTGGTTGGCACACGATTCATAAGATATGCCGTCAAGGGCATAACAATCGCCATCGCCAAGGAATAACCGCTAGTCAGCCATTGTCCCGTAGTGACGGAAATCTGCAGGTCAGTGACGATGGCGGGTAAAGCCGTCGTCAAGGCGGTCGCCAACATGGATACGGCAATACATGTAATCATTAAATTAATAAAAATCAGCGTCCGCTGACGTTCCGTTCGTTGGACTGTTTCACTCAATCAACATCCGCCTCCTTCTCAAGATAAAACTGTTCGATTTTTGCTAAGGCTTGACCAAAGGCTTGTTTTTCTTCTGCCGTCAAATAGGTCAGCATTTCTTGGTGCGCCTTGCTACGTTTTTCTTTCATTCGCTGTGCCTCTTCCTTGCCTGCTTCCGTCAGCGAAATCAGATGGCTGCGTTTATCTTTCGGATCGACTTCTTTTTTGATCAGCCCTTTTTCAGCCAGTTTTTTTAGTAGTTCGCCAGTGGATGTCGAGCGAATCGCTAAATACGCGGCGAGATCTTTTTGGGTCAACGTCCCTTTTTCGTCCAATACCAGTAGGCAATTGAACTGTCCCCGACCTGGCATAAAACGCCCATATTTTTGTTCCGCATACCGCCGATTTAATTTATACACTTCAAACAATCGTTCCACGATTTCTTGTTCGGAAACCATCGACCTTCAGCTCCTTTCGCCTCTTCACTATTTAGATAGGTACCTAGTTAAAAGTCCGCTCTCCATTTTACATAGGTACCTATCTATTGTCAAGGAAGGATTGACAATGAGAGCGGGTACAGCAACCAAAAACAAAAAAAGCATTGAAACTTACGCTTCAATACTTTCCTCGTGGTTCTTTTTCTCAGCAAACTCTGCCAGCAGTTGCCGAACTTCATCCGTTGATTTGGTATTCATCAATTTTGCCCGCAAATCACTGGCTCCAGGGAAGCCTTTGACATAGATTTTAAAGAAACGATGCAATCCTGCGATCGAGCGTGGCACCATTTTGGCGTAATGGTCCTGCAAGTCTAATTGCAGCTGCAACAAGCCTAATAGCTCTTCTGAGGTATGCTCTTTCGGTTCTTTTTCAAAGGCATAGGGATTCTTGAAAATACCCCGACCGATCATGATTCCGTCTACGCCATATTTTTCTGCTAGCTCTAAACCTTTGGTACGATCAGGGATATCGCCGTTGATCGTCAGCTTCGTTTGTGGGGCGATTCTATCCCGCAAGGCAACCACTTCAGGAATCAATTCCCAATGAGCATCGACCTTGCTCATTTCTTTGCGGGTTCGCAAATGGATCGAAAGGTTGGCGATATCCTGTTGCAGGACATGGGTCAACCAAGCTTCCATTTCTCCTAGTTCGGTATAGCCCAAACGAGTCTTGACACTGACCGGCAGACCGCCAGCTTTGGCTGCTTGGATCAGCTCAGCAGCAACTTCTGGTCGCAAGATCAAGCCGCTGCCTTTGCCTCGTCCGGCAACGTTTGGCACTGGGCAACCCATATTTAAGTCGATCCCTTTAAAGCCCATCTCCGCTAAGCCGATACTCATCTCACGGAAATACTCTGGCTTGTCACCCCAAATGTGTGCCACCATCGGCTGCTCATCTTCGGTGAAGACTAAACGTCCCCGCACACTGTCGCGTCCTTCTGGATGGCAGTAACTATCGGAGTTGGTGAATTCCGTAAAGAAAACATCTGGTGCGCCGGCAGCTTGAACGACATGCCGAAAAACGACATCGGTGACATCTTCCATTGGTGCTAGGATAAAAAAAGGCTTCGGCAATTCAGCCCAAAAATTTGTTGTCATGATTTACGCTCCATTTCTTTGTCCAAGGATCTTATTTTATGACCCCACTTGCAAAACAAACCCCATTATACTAAGAATGCGTCAAAGAAGCAAAAGAGCAAGACGACACCCGCCGGTGCTTCGTCTTGCTCTTTTGCAACAGACGCTTAATACTGCCGAATAACTGGTGGTTCGTAGGCTTGAATAAAGGCTTCAAGCTCCTTCGTTGTTTGCGCAAAGCCGATTTTTTCGCGATCGGCCTGCGTCAAGAACTCATTTTCCACCATGTTGTCATACAAGGCTCTCGTTGCGCGGTAAAAGTTGTTCACATCATAAAAAGCACAAGGATTCGGGTTTTGACCGATTCTTGACCACGAGATCATCTCCGTGATTTCTTCCAGCGTACCCGGACCACCTGGCAGCGCGACAAACGCCTGCGACAATTCGAACATTTTTCGTTTTCTTTCTGACATTGTCTCGACGACATGGAGTTCGGTCAATCCAGGATGTGCTAGTTCCCGATCCTTTAAAAAGGTTGGGATCACCCCGATCACCTGACCGCCATTTTCTAAGACAGCATCTGCCAGCACGCCCATCAAGCCGGCTTTTCCGCCGCCATAAACTAGCGTATTCTTTCTTGAAGCGATCCACTGCCCCAATTCTTGGGCGGCTGTTGCAAAACTAGGTTCATTACCGACACTGGCACCACAATAGACTGCAATTTTCATAAAACTCTCCATCATCCTTCTCAATCATTTTGAAATAGTATATCATGATTCTGATAAAGGTTCTGCGAAAGGATGGGAAAAATTTTATGAACATTGAGGAATATCAACGATTTATCAGTGACTTCTACAAAGCCCGCAACTGGTATCAATATGATCCGTTTATTCGGGCGAATTTTTTAGCAGAGGAAGTCGGAGAAGTGAGCCGTGCCATTCGGACATTGGAGATCGGTCGTGACCGTCCCGATGAACAAGAAGGCTTGCCAGAAGAAAAACTGGCAAATCTGACGGAAGAATTGGGCGATGTACTGGATAACTTATTTATTCTCGCCGATAAATACGATATTTCTCTAGAGACGATCATGCAAAAACACAAAGAAAAGCTGTTGTCTCGCTATCAAATGGACCACGTGACAGAAAAAAACAGCTAACGGGCTACTTGTTGCGGAACGGGCAGCGGCAAAGGGTGCTTTTCTTAAATAAAAAAAACCAACGTTTCTGTGGTCGATTGGCCAGTGAAACGTTGGTTTTCTTCTATTATATAAAAAGTTGGTTCTCCTTTTTATGCAACAGGAGGTGTTTATTGTGCCATTTGCTCTACCAGTTCTTCCAATCCAGTCAAGGCTTGGTAGCCGTAGCCAAAGAGATAATTGTAGTCCATGCTGTAGACTTGTTTGTTTTTGATGGCTTTCATGCTGGAGAGTTTGTCATTTTTGTACAAGCCTTCAATGATTTCTTGACCAGAAACACTGCCTTCGATTGTTGACCAGTCGCCGACGATCAAGACATCGGGATCCGTTTCGATCAAGGTTTCGACACTAACTTCCCCTGAATAGTCTTGAAACACATTGTTCAGTTTGATCATATCAAAGTTGCTATTGAAAAAAGACTCGTCTTGAGCGGCATAAACACTGACCACACTTGGATCGGACATAAAGAGATGGGCAAAGGTTTGCTCTTCTTTGTCTGCTACTTTTTCTTCCAAGGCACTCTGGCGATCCTTTAATTCTTTTTCAAAAGCAGCGGCTGCCTCAGGGACATTGAAGAGCTTACCAAGGTTTTCAATGTCTTGATAAACGGAATCAAACGTCGCCCCAGTGACAGAGGTTTCTTGGACGTAAGTCGGAATGCCCATCTCGTTCAAGGAATCAACGGTGCCGACGCCCCAATCTTGGTTATCAAAAAGTCCCCCGCGGCCAAAAATCAAATCTGGATCCACACTTAAGGCTGTTTCTTTACTGATATAGTCGCTGCCCAGGTCGTTTAGTTCTGCATAATCAGCAGCAACTTCCTCATCGGCGGCACCAAAGGTTGCACCGACACCCGCAATCTGATCCTTGAGGCCGAGATGCAGCAGCAATTCCGCTGCTGGTCGTGTGTTGGCTACGACTTTTTTTGGTGCCTCATTAAAGGTTTGGTCCTTGGCAGTCCACTGCGTGCCGCCTTCTGCTTTGGTGTAGTTGCTGATGGTTAAGGGATACGTACTTTCTGCCTGCGAGGAAGAAGCCGAAGTTCCTTCATCCTTCGTATTGCCGCAAGCGCTTAATGTAAAGACTGCCAATCCTATCCCAATCATTTTTCCCCATTTATTCATCTGTTTGCTCCTTTTCAAAATAATAATGAAACCCTAATCCGCCTGTAATCGGATGATGGTAAATACTGCATTTCACGCCATAGATCTCTTCGATCAGTTCTTCTGTCAGCAGCGTTTCTGGTTCGCCATACCCTACGACCCGACCATCTTTTAAGGCATAGATGATGTCGCAATAATTGGCTGCTTGTTCCAAATTATGCAGCGCCGCCAACAAGCCAATCTTCAGATGCTTGACGGTTTCTAAGATTTCCAGTTGATATCGGATATCCAAATGATTGGTCGGCTCATCGAGAATCATAAATTTCGGTTCTTGGGTGATGGCACGAGCAAGGACGACCCGCTGTTTTTCGCCTCCTGATAATGAGAGGTAGCTACGTTTTCTGTAGGCACTTAACCCTGTTTTGGCTAAGGCTTCGGTGACCAGCTCATGATCGGCTTTGGTGTCTTGTTCCAACAAACCCTTGTGGGGCGTGCGGCCTAAAAGCACCATCTGTTCTACTGTTAAATCAAAGCTCAACTCATTGAACTGACTGACGACGCTGACTTGCTGGGCGACTTTTTTTTCGGAACTTTTCAAAATATTCATCTCACCCAAATAAATTTCGCCGCTGTCAGGTTTCAACGTTTTGTAGATGGCTTTTAACAACGTGGACTTCCCACTGCCATTAGACCCAATCAAACCGACAAATTGCCCTTGTGCGGTTTGGACGGAGATGTCTTTTAGAATCTGCTGATCCCCGATCGTCAGATTGAGCTTTTCAACTGCCAATTTCATCTCGTCACCCCCCAAAGTTGTATTGTCGTTTGACAATGATATAGATAAAGATCGGTGCGCCAATCAGCGCTGTAATGATCCCGATCGGCAGTTCGACTCCTTGCAGGGTCGAGCGGGCGATCACATCCGCCCAAATCAAAAACAACGCGCCTGTCAAAGCGGTCAAAGGCATCAACAGGCGATGATCCGAGCCGCTGACTCCACGTACGATATGAGGAATGATCAAGCCGACAAAGCCGATCATCCCAGAATTCGCAACGATGATACTAGTTAATAGCGCTGCTAGCAGCATGTAAAAACGCCGATAGAAGGTCAGCTTGACCCCTAAGGTGGAAGCAACTTCATCCCCCAGCAAAAGCGTATTCAAAACACGGTATTGCGTCAGGAAGAACAGCGTGATCAAAGAAACCAGAACCACGATAAAGCCCAATTTATTCCAAGAAGCCGAGGCTAGGCTGCCCATCGACCAAAACGCTACGGTCTTCATCCCTTCTGCATTGCTAGCCAGATAGATGATCAAGTTTGAAACAGAGCTGCATAAGGCACTGACGATCGTCCCCGACAGCACAAGTTTTGTGGAAGTCATTTTCCCACCGATACTGGCAAGCAGCAGCACCAAAATAGTCGCAATCCCCGCTCCTGCAAAGGCGCCAAACGATAAGCCCAGCTGCAAGACTAGCGCCGAGCCGCCAAAACCGACTAAGATGGCAAAGGTCGCCCCTAAGGATGCGCCGGAAGAGATCCCTAGGATATATGGATCTGCCAGCGGATTTTGGACCACTGCCTGCATCACTGCCCCGCTGATCGCTAACCCCATCCCCACAAAAATAGAAAGCAAGACCCGCGGTGCCCGAACAAACCAGACGATATTGATGTTTGCGTCTGAAATGCCTGAAAGATCACCAACCAACCCGTGGCTGATTTTATAGAAGAGAATTTGGTAAACTTCGCCAAGGGTGATATTGGCTTGGCCGTTTGCCAAAGCAACTCCTGCAGATAAGAGAATGGCGACAACTAAAACACAGCAAATGATTGTCGACACCATCCAACGATTTGATTTAATCAACCCTACCGACATGTGATTCTCCTTTATTCAGCACGAACTCCTCTGATTTCACAGCAAAAACAACCTGAGTGTTGCTCGCCGCCATCATAAAAGAAGCATCTGTGCGTTTTTTCGCTTATAAAAGTTCTTCTCATGAAAAGCGCCAAAGCCATGTGCTACTTTGACATCTATTTGCAAATGAGAATCACTCTCAATGAATAGAGTCATTATAAGGAACCTTTTGTGAAATGTAAATAATTTTCTGAAAATTTCCTTAAATAAGAGTTATTCTAATGTTCGGGATTGATTGGGCGTTTTCCTCTCCATTGACCTATCGAAAACACGGTATCCGTGAAGAAGCAAATTCTTCGGCAAAATAATCCATTTTTTTTAATGATGAAAAAAGACAGACTTCATTTCGTACGAAGTCTGTCTCCAGTCTAATGCCTATGCTTAGGCAGGGTTTTTCTTGCTAGCTTCCCTTTGTTCGAACGTGAAACCTATGCGTTGCCAAGGATTTGCTGATTCAACGAAATCATCTCCAAAAGACCTTGAGCGGCTTCGCTGCCTTTGTTGCCGGCTTTGGTTCCCGCCCGTTCAACGGCTTGTTCGATCGTTTCAGTCGTCAACACACCAAACATGATCGGAATGTCGGCATTCAGACCAATTTGGGCTACGCCTTTCGCCACTTCATTTGAGATCAATTCATAGTGGGTCGTTGCTCCGCGAATCAAGGCACCTAATGTCACGATCCCATCGTATTGTTTGTGGTCAACGATTTTTTTGGTAATATACGGAATCTCATAAGCACCTGGAACCCAATACACATCGATGTTTTCTGCTTTGACTCCATGACGCACCAAATTGTCTTTGGCGCCTTCCACTAACTTGGAAGTGATAAACTCGTTGAATCGTGAGACCACGATCCCTACTTTGACTGCCTCTCCCTGAAACGTTCCTTCAAATACTGTCATCGCTCATTCTCCTTTGGTTGATTAAATAGATAGGTAATGGTGAAACTTTTCTTTCTTCGTTTTCAAGTAGCTGCTGTTTTCTTTATGCGCGGGCATCTCCAGCGGAACCCGTTCTGCTACCTTGATCCCTAAGCTTTCTAATTCCTTCACTTTGTCAGGGTTATTGGTCATCAGTTGAATCTCCTGCACTTCTAAGGAACGTAAAACATCAGCGGCAAACGTGTAATGACGGGCATCTGCTGCAAACCCTAATGCAATATTTGCTTCATAAGTATCCATGCCTTGTTCCTGCAGCTGATAGGCACGAAGCTTGTTCCGCAAGCCAATACCGCGGCCTTCTTGGCGTAGATACAAAATCGCACCGCGGCCTTTTGCTTCGATCTGCCGCATCGCTTCTTGCAGCTGTTCGCCGCAATCACAGCGATGAGAGCCGAAGACGTCGCCTGTTAAACACTCTGAATGGATCCGTAGTAACAGCGGCTCGGTAGTATGTTGAATCTCGCCTTTGGCTAATAAAAGGTGTTCATTGCCGAATTCATCTTCAAATAAGGTCAATTGGAACGCCCCATAAGCCGTTGGCAGATCCACCGTGATAGGTGCAGTTCCTCGTAGATATTCCGCCAACTCATCAATGGTCAAAAACGGCAGCTGCCATTTTTCTGCTAATTTTTTCAATTCTGGGACCCGAGCCATTGTGCCATCTTCATTTAAAATCTCACAAATGTAGGCTGCTTCCACGCTGCCAGCAAGCTTTGCTAAATCCACAGCCGCTTCTGTATGTCCTCTGCGTTCCAACACGCCGCCAGGTTGAGCGGTCAATGGGAAGATATGGCCAGGGCGATAAAAATCCGCAGCCTGTGACGTAGGATCAGCCAACTTTTCAATCGTCACTGCCCGGTCTTTCGCAGAAATTCCTGTACTCGTCGTCACGTGATCGACACTGATGGTAAACGCGGTGCCAAAGGCATCCGTATTATTGGCGGTCATCTCAGGCAATGCCAACTTTTCAGCGATCGCTTGTGAGAGGGGTGCACAGATCAAGCCGCGGCCATAAGTCGCCATAAAATTGACAGATTCTGGCGTTGCGTATTCAGCGATCCCAATCAAATCTCCTTCTGATTCCCGATTTTCATCATCGGCGACAATCACTAAGCCGCCCTTTTTTAACCATTCCACTGCTTGTTCTACTTTATGCATCGTCTGCCTTCTTTCATTTTCGTTGGTATTTGACATATTTCCCGATCATATCCGTCTCGATATTGACCCACTCCCCTTGTTTCAACTGCCCCAGCGTCGTCTGGTCTTTGGAATGGGGGATCAAGCTAACGGAAAATGCCTGTGCCGTCGTCTGGGTAACCGTCAAACTGACGCCATTGATCGCAATCGACCCTTGCGGAATGATTTCCCCTTGCACACTGACAGGATAAGCAAATGTCAAGATCAAGGCATTTTCCAACTGCTTTTTCTGGATCAAACGGGTCGTTACATCGATGTGGCCAGCGACAAAGTGGCCTTCAAAACGCTGCGTTGCTGCCATCGCTCGTTCCAAATTGACTTCGGCACCCACCGAGAGTTGTTTAAAGGTCGTACGTTGAAAGGTTTCTGGCATGATATCCACCGTAAACGTCGTCGCTTGTTTGGCGATCGCCGTCAAACACGTCCCGTTGATCGCCATACTGTCTCCGATCTGGTAATCCGCCAACAAGCCTTCCGACGCACTGCAGGTTAGCTGGATCGTGCGGCTTTGCTTGCGGATCTCTTTGATACGGCCTTTTTCCTGAATCAATCCTGTGAACATTCCTCTGGTCTCCTTCCTCGGATGCAAACATCTTCCCCAACTGCCGTCACCGTCACCTCTGTTAGCTGCTGCAGCTGTTTCGGGGTACGCTCACTGGTAAAACTTGCAAGACTATTGCCCCCAAGAAACTTTGGCGCCACATAGGTAATGCTTTCTTGCCACAGTCCGCTGGCTAAAAAGGCATCATGGATCGCAGCGCCTCCTTCTACGTAAAGCGATTGGACCTGTCGTGTGGCAAGCTCCTTCAACAATGCAGCGATCGTCAACTCTTCCAGCTGGATCACTGAGACATGCGCTGGCAAGTCGCTGACAGCTGTCTGCTGCGTAAAAATCCACACGGGTGCTGAATCATCGGCAAACAGTGCCAAATCGGGTTGCGACAGCGTTCGCCCCCGACGGTCTACCACGATGCGAATCGGCGGAAAGCTGGTTTCAACCGTGGTTAATAAGGTGGGATCATCCGTCAACACCGTCTGACTGCCCACTAAGATTCCTTGATAGTCCCCACGTTCTTGATGGACCTTTTGCCAAACCGCTGAACCAGTGATGGCACTGCGGGTTAACGCATCATGAGCGATCCGACCATCTAAAGTGATCGCTTGCTTCAATGCCACGTAAGGTCGCTGATGCTGATGGTAAAAATTATAGTGTGGATTCAAACGGCGCACTTCTGTTTCTTCGATACCCACCAACACGTCGATGCCCTGATTTTCTAAAAAGCGCTTGCCTTGTCCAGCCACGATCGGGTTAGGGTCTAACTGGCCGACGACTACTTTTTTGATGCCGCTGTCGATGATCAGCTGGGTGCAAGGCGGCTGTTTTCCTTGATGGTTACAAGGTTCTAATGTCACGTATAAAGTCGAATTGATTAGGTCTTCGGAGGAATGGCATTGTTCGATGGCGTTTCGTTCCGCATGGGGCTGCCCATAGACTAAGTGAGCCCCTTTGGCAATGATCCGTTGCTCTTTGACGATCACGGCGCCCACTAGCGGATTGGTAAAGGTTTGGTAACGCCCTTTTTTGGCTTCTGCGATCGCCAAACGCATGTATTCGTTATGCATCTTCCTTCCTCCTTTCAATAAAAAAATGCCTCGTGAGAATCTCACGAGGCATAGACAAACAAGACCGGCAAAAAATCAGTTTTAGACGCACTGCGCCCCTTGAAATTTTGTGGTTTTTCTTCTCCCATCCAGACTTTCACTGTCGGTGCCAGATTCACACTGGCTCCACCGCATAGCTATGCGGGTCACGGACTTCAAGCATTGTACTTGTCACCGTCGGTCGGGAATTACACCCTGCCCCGAAGAATACTATTCAATTCATGTGCATTTTAGCCCGACCATTTTTGTTTGTCAATAGGCCTGATTACAAGCCAATAGGAATTCCTCTTGGCTTTTTCTTTTGGCAATCCCAAAGCAGCGACAGCAGAAATCCCTTGTCGTTCCGCCATTTCCCTAAGCTGCAGCAAGGCGATTTTGCCTGTAAAAAAACACGAGAAAACCTAGGTTAAATATTTTTTCTCGAACGAAGCCATTTATCGAACTCCGTCACGAGTAAGACGACCATCCCGGAAGCTGCTGAGATGACCCAGCCGATCAAGGACATGTCCTCCGTATGAAAGGCGCTTTGCATAAATGGGACATAGGTCAATAACAGTTGCAGAACCAGCATCACACCAATGATCACGAACGCTTTTGGATTGGTGAAGGAAGCTTTAGAAAACGCTGGTGCACTGGTACGGATGTTGAACAAATAAAAAATCTTACTCAAGACCACGATATTGACCATCATGGTACTGGCAACGGCTTCGCTGACGCCTTGCAGCAAGAGCCAGTCATGAGCGATCAAACTGATGACTGCCATCAAAATCGATACATACGCCATCTGCCAAATATCGTGGCGATTCAACAATTTATTACCTGTCTTTCGCGGTTTGCGGTTCATGATCCCAGACTCTGCTGGTTCAAAGATAAACGCAAACTGGATCGTAATAGCAGAAACCATGTTGATCCACAGCAGTTGTGTCGCCTGCAGCGGCAATTCTTTTTGCATCATGATCGTAAAGGCAATGATCAGCCCTTCGGCAAAAGATGTCGGCAACAGAAACAGAATGCTCTTTTTGATGTTGTCATAGATCCTACGTCCTTCGCGAATCGCTAAGGACATGGTACCGAAATTGTCATCGGTCAAGATCATATCAGCAGAGTCTTTGGCTACATCCGTGCCGCTGATCCCCATCGCTACACCAATATCCGCCCGCTTCAACGCAGGGGCATCGTTGACACCATCCCCTGTCATCGCCGTGACTTTGCCTTTGGCTTGTAGCGCTCTGATAATGTCCAATTTATTTTTCGGCGTGGTTCGTGCAAAGACTTGATTCGTCAAGGCAGCATCTTGAAATTCAGCTTCACTCATCTGATCCAACTCGGCCCCAGTCACGACGTGAATCTCATCCGCTAAGCCAAGCTTTTCCCCAATCGCTTTGGCGGTCAGAGGATGATCCCCAGTGATCATTTTCACTTGAACACCGGCTTGGTTCATTTCCTTCAGGGAGGCAATCACTTCTTCTCGCGGCGGATCGATGATCCCGGCGATCCCTAGCAATTGTAGCCCTTGCTCAAAAATCGTTTCATCAATGTGATCAATCGAAACTTTCTGATAGCCCACCGCTACCACTCGTTTGCCTTCTGCCGACAAGCGGCGAACATGACCTGTCCAATAGGCTTCATTAAAAGGTGCCGCTTGTTTTTGCACCATTTCAAACAATTTATCTGGGGAGCCTTTAACAAATAACAAGCGTTCCCCCGCAGGGTTTGCCACTAGTTTCGCCATGTAGCGGTTGTCCGAATCAAAGGGCAGCATATCCAGCTCTTGGTAAGCAGGTGCTTGCGGATAGGCAAATTGCTTATGATACAGCGTCAAAAAGGAGCCGTCTGTTGGTTCCCCATTGATCGTCCAGTGATTTCCTTCTGGCACCAATACCGTATCGTTGGCTTCGTAGCCAGCTTCCAAAAACAACTGCAAGATGTCTTGCGTGCGAACGTCCTCCTGCTTTGGACGAATCACGCCCACCGGCGCATAGCCGTCACCCGTCACTTCGTATTCCTGCTCAGCCAATACGATGTCTTTAACTGTCATTTCATTTTTAGTCAGGGTACCGGTCTTATCCGTCGCGATCACATCCACTGAGCCTAGCGTTTCAACCGCCGGCAGTGTTTTGATGATGGTGTGCTTGTTTTTTGCCATATCACTGACACCCATCGCCAAAACCACCGAGGTCGTTGCGGGCAATCCTTCTGGGATCGAGCCGACGATCATGGTGACGACGGCTAAGGACAGGACAGAGATCGCATAGGTTTGCTGGAACAAACTGACGATAAACAGCAAGACCGCCACGCCCATGATCACATAGGTGATGCCTTTCCCCAGTCCATCGATCTCTTTCATCAACGGCGTTTTTCGTTCTTCCGTTTGATTGACTTCTGTGGAGATTTTCCCGATCTCAGTCGTGGCGCCGGTAGCGATCACGATCCCTTTCCCGCTTCCTGACGTCACGGACGTCGAAGCAAACGCCAAATTCCGTTGTTCTGCTAATGGGGTTGCTTCATCCACTAAGGCATCTGTTATTTTTTCCACCGAATCGGCTTCACCAGTCAAGGCGGATTCTTGAATACGCAAGTTATCGGCTTCGATGATCCGCAGATCCGCAGGCACATTGTCGCCAGCTTCTAAGAATACGACATCCCCCGGAACGACTTCGGCAGCTGGAATATCTTGCCGAATCCCATTCCGATAGACCGTGGCTTCTGCTGATAGCATCTCTTTGATCCGCTCTAACGCATCGGAAGCATTGGCTTCTTGGTAATAACCGATCAACGCATTGACCAGTACGACGATGCCAATGATCACGGCATCAGAGAAATGCCCCATCAGCAGCGTTAAGATGGCGGAGAAAATCAAAATGTAGATGATCGTGTTATGGAATTGCCGCAGCAGCAAACGCCACTTGGCGATTTTTTTGACCGCTAATTGATTCAATCCGTAGGTTTCTAACCGCTCGGTTACTTGCGCCTCAGTCAATCCCTGATCGATAGAGGGCACCTGATACTGTTCGATTGTTTCTGACACTGATAATTGAAACTCTTTTTTATTCATTTATTCTTCTTCCTTTTCTTTTTTCATTGATGGATAACACAAATAAGCCCCTTATTTAGAAACTGCTCCTAAATAACGCGCTGTTGTTGGTCTCCTATTCAATTAAAAAGTAAGGTAAGTCAAAATAGTGTTTCTGCTCACCGTCACTCGAGTCGCTTGACATGCGTTTACCACCCCCTCTAAAGTTAGCAATAAGCGTAACAAACTATTTTTCCAAAGTCAAGAGTCATCGCTTTCATAGCAATAAAGAGGCATCTCAAAGTTTTTACGAAAAAAAGCCGCACGACAACGATTCATTGCCGTACAGCTCCTTCAGTACATTCTCTTCAAGCCCAAAGGCTCGCCTTAAAGCTGATCCAGTGCCTCACTGATCGGTGTTTCTCCTGCTTGGACTTTGATGACTTTTTGATAGGTTGCTGGACGTTCCAGCATTTCACCTAACAAGACGGCGATATCCTCGATGGGGATCGCACCAGAGGTCGTTTCACTGATCTCGATCAAACTAGATCCTGGAGTTTCTTTCAACGCACCCGGCTGCAAAATCGTATACTCTAGTGCGGTATTGTCGATCAGCCAGCGATCAGAGAAAAACTTGGCGATCGTGTAATCCATCAATGACGCCATGCCTTCCCTTTGCCACTGTTCAGGTTCTAAGGCATAGGCTGAGCTAAGGTGGATGTAGCGTTTGATTCCTTTTGATTCGGCGGCTTGCATCACTTTGACCGCACCATACAGATCGGATTGCAGCAAGTCTTTGCCTCGGGAACCCGCCACGAAGTATACCGCTTCCGCATCGGCGAATTTGGCTGCCATCTCTTCCGGTTCCGTGTGTAAATCAAAAAACACGGGCTTGATCGTCTCCGTTTCTGTGATTTTTTCACTGCTGCGCGCACCAGCATAAACGATGTGTCCTTGTTTTTCTAGAAAGTCGATCAATTTTTGACCTACTCGTCCAGTAGCACCAACGACAAAAATTTTCATTTTCTTTGCTCCTCTCGTTTTTTTTTCCAACTCTTGCTAGTATCATCGTAGGACAAAAACCTAGATCCAACAACTATTCTGTTTCTAAACGAAGGGGAAAAAGGCACAGCACAAACCAATTCTTGCTGTTTTTCCCCATAGAAACCCATGTTTTTAAAAAAACACCCAAAAAAATGAAAAAAATTTTCTCAAACGATTGACAAAGCCTCGACTCTTTTGTAGACTAGGTAGAAATAATTTAAATATTTAGAAAATTCCAAATAAAGAAAAGGACGGTGGCGTATATGACCCGCACCAATGTTAGCAAACGAATTATTTTATTATTATAGCCGGGACTGTTTGATTTTATACATTCAAAGAGTCCCTATTCACATTGCATCCAAAAAGAAGATCAGCTTCTTGAGATGGAGTGTTTTTTTATACCCATTTTCAAGAAAGCGGCCTTTTGTAAGCTGACACATTGATGTCAGATAGATCCCAAACGCTCATTGAACAACTGCTGCCGATTCCCCGCGGTTATGCACTGCACTTATTCTAAAGACCCCTTCTGTTTGAACACTTGATTGGTCAAGCAGAAAAAGGAAGGATGATTTTTTCTTATGAAAACCGTCAACACGATCGCTGCTTTTGTAAACAAGTATTTGATCTACATCATGATTTTATTGATGATCGTCTCTTATTTTTTCCCGCAACCCTTCTTATGGATTCCGCCTCGTACAACGATTCTTTTGAGCATCATCATGTTTTGTATGGGGATGACTTTAAACGTTGCTGCGTTTAAAATGGTCGTCTTACAGCCTAAAGCATTCATCTTAGGAGTGCTTTTCCAGTTCACCATCAGTCCTTTGGTGGCTTACGGCTTAGCGCAGCTGTTTGGTCTTTCTTCCGGTTTGATCATCGGGTTTGTCCTACTAGGTTGCGTTTCTGGTGGAACCGCCAGCAATGTCATGACCTTTATCGGCAAAGGCGATGTCGCCCTCACCGTTTCCATGACCACGGTATCGACCTTATTAGCGACCGTCGTTACACCCTTTTTAGTTTACATCTTGGCTGGTCAGTACACCGAGATCTCTTTCTGGGAAATGCTCTTGTCTGTCTTGCAGATGGTGCTTTTGCCGATCATTTTAGGGGTGATCGTCCACAAACTCATTGCCAAGCACATCGAGCGATTCCTACAATCATTTGTGTTGATTTCTTCCGTCAGTATCTTATTGATCGTTGCCGGAACTGTCGCTCGCAACGGCGCCGTCATCGTCCAATCTGGCTTGATCGTAATTTTCTTAGTCTTGCTCCATAACTTGATCGGCTACGGCGCAGGCTATGGTCTGAGCCGTGTGATGGGCGTCAGTGCCACCCAAGCCAAATCCATCATGTTTCAATTAGGAATGAAAAATACCGGCCTAGCGATCTCGTTAGCTAATGCCCACTTTGCCGCCATTGCTGCAGCCGTTACCCCTGCCGCAGTCGGCATGGTGATCCATCAAATTACCGGACCAATTTTAGCCAATCTCGTGGCCAAGAAAGAAGGAAAACAGTATGAGTCAAAGTATCTTTTTGCCAAACTACACAATCGGGGCGGACGCCTACGAAAAAGTAAATGACATCGTAAAACCATACGGCACCAATGCCGTGATCATCGGCGGAAAAACCGCCCTTGAAAAAGCTGAAGACAAGATTAAAGCCGCTTTAACGTCAGCAGTCCAAGTGACGGATACCTTGTGGTACGGCGGCAACTCGACCTATGAAAACGTCGATCAGCTGTTAGCTACTCCAAGTGTCCAAGCCGCCGATGTTCTATTCGCCGTTGGTGGCGGCCGCGTTTGCGATACCGTCAAAGTGGTTGGGGAAAAAGCTGGCAAACCAGTCTTCACCTTCCCAACGATCGGCTCCAACTGCTCACCAGTCACCGCGGTTTGTGTCATCTATAAAGAAAACGGCGAGATGCAAGGGTTGTTTTTCCCTTCGCAACCGCCGACCCATGCCTTTATCGACAGTGAGATCATCGCCCAAGCCCCCGACAAGTACTTATGGGCAGGAATCGGCGATGCCCTCTCCAAAGAGATCGAATCGACATTTTCAGCGCGGGGCGATCAGTTAGATTACACCGATGGGTTAGGCATCCAAATCGGCAAAATGTGCACGGAACGCTTATTGCAATACGGCACACAAGCCTTGAAAGACAGTGCCGCCAATCAGCCGTCTTATGCCATTGAGCAAGTCGTCTTGGATATCATCGTAACCACCGGCTTAGTTTCCGTCTTAGTCATCAATGATTACAACTCCGCCCTTGCTCATTCCTTTTACTACGGAACGACCGTTTTGGAAAAAATGGAAGACTATTTACACGGCGCATCCGTTAGTTACGGCGTTTTGGCCTTGTTGCAGCTCGATCAGCAAGATGCCCTCTTCCAGCGCATCTACGCCTTTATGAAGGAAAACAAACTGCCGGTTTGCCTAGCGGATATGGGCCTTAACGACACCAGCGACCTTGAGGCAATCTTAGACAAAGCAATGACCACCAATGACATCGTCCACGTGCCTTATGAGATCACGCGAGAAATGTTTAAACAGGCAATACTAGACGTGGAAGCCTATCATGCCAAACAAAACCAAGCAGCATTGGCAGCTGCCAATTAAATGAAGCCCTCCAGCAATTCGTTGCTGGAGGGTTTTTGTATGGCCTTTTTCTCTTCTTCGTACTTGTCCTCCTTCTTCTTTCTTATATGTTAAAAAACATGCAATCGTTTACTTTGATTTATTTTTAAAAACTTATTACTATTTTAGTATAACAAAGGAGGAGATTGGTTTGGAATTGGTTTATTTATCTGGGTTGTTTTTGGTCATTTTCTTGTTGTATTTCCTGGCAAAGAAAAATAATCGCATCAAACAGCTGTTTTCGAAGATCACGATTGCTTTTCTGCTTATTTACTTGGTTTGGCGTTTATTTTTCACGATCCCGATTGATAGTTCTGCTTCACTAGTATTTGGGATCATTCTCTATATTGCGGAAGTCATTGGTTTATTTGTCTATGGCTTTTTTGTTTACCTTTTTTCCAATAAGCTCTCAAAAGAATACCGCTACGAGGGGGATGAAGCAGAAGAATTCTTGCCAAGTGTCGCCGCTTTTATTTGTACTTACAATGAAGACATCAAGCTGGTGATCGCCACAGCATTAGCTGTCAAAGCCTTGAAATACCCCAATAAAAAAATCTATATCTGCGATGATGGCCATCGAGAGGAACTAAAAGAAATGGCCGAGCGAATGAATCTCGGCTATTTGACCCGCGAAGGAAATGCCAATGCCAAAGCTGGGAATATCAACTATGCCTTGTCCCAAACCAGCAGTGACTTGATTTTGCTTCTGGATGCTGACTTTATCGTCAAAAAGAACATTATTTTTGAAGCTGTCGACTATTTCCGCAATCCTAAAGTCGCATTGGTGCAATATCCACAAACATTTTATAACAAAGATCCCTTTCAATTACTGCGCAAATCCATGTACAACGAACAGGAATTATTCATGCGCTTTCTAGAACCAGCACTTTCTCGTGAGAATGCTTTGATCCATATCGGTACCAATGCCATCATTCGTCGCAGTGCCCTTGAAGAGATCGGCGGCGTTCCTACCAGCAGTATCACCGAAGATATGGCGACCGGGATGCTTTTACAAGACGCCGGCTATGAAACGATTTTTATCAATAAAGCCTATGCCTTGGGGATCACTCCTTACACTGCCAAAGAGCTGACCTCACAACGGACTCGGTGGGCGCAAGGAACGAAACAAATTTTTGACCACTTCAAACCGCGCCGGTTAAAAGGGTTGTCTTTTATGCAAAAACTTTGTTATTACAACTCCTATTTGTATTGGTTTACCTCTTTCCAAAAAATCATCTTTTTATTGGCACCAACCTTATTTATGGTTTTTGATATCTTTATCGTCAGAAGCAACAATCACCAATTATTGTTGTTCTTTTTACCGCCTTTCATTATGATTTCCCTGTCGTTTCGGCTGTATGTCCCTAAGATCAGGAACCTGACAAGTTCCCACATCTATGATTGCTTTGTCGCTCCTATCCACACTGGGGCATTGATCAAAGAATTTATGAAATCACAGAAAAAATTCAACGTGACCAAAAAAGAGATCGTCGGCAGCAACGCCTTTGATTGGCGAACTGTCTTGCCCCACATCATCCTCTTTACTTGGATTTCCTTTGCCTGTCTGGTAGCTGGGTATCGTTTGTACCGAGGAGAAGGCTATGAATTCGGCTATATCGTGACCTTGATTTGGTCGATCTATAACCTCTATGGCTTGTTTTATGCCATTTTGATCGGGAAAAACCGTTTTATCGAAAGTGATAGTGAAGCCTTGAGTATCGCCATCAATCGTCAGCTTTCTTATGATGCGAAGACGTTCGAAATGTATCAAATGAGTTTCAATGGCTTCCGTGTCCGGACTCATCCCGAGCAAATCTTCGTACCAGGTGAAAGTTACGTCTTTTACGATGATAAGCGTCGCTTCACTATCAATTCGATTTGTCTAGAGGATCATGGCTCCTATGTGACTTTTGCCTTCAACAATCTAACACCGCAATCTGCTGAAGAGCTTGCCAGCTACTATAGCGACCAGCTCAATGCTGCCAAACAGTTGGAATTTGATATGGAGGAAGAAGTCGCAGAAATGAATAGTTAGCCCCGCCCCCTTTGTCGCAAGAGACAAAGGGGCTTTATTGATTCCAGAAAGCTCCTTAAAGGGCAGTTCTCCATCTTATGATGATTCTCTTCCTTTAGATAACACTCTGGCATTTGCTACACTCTTTTCCAATGATCATTGATTGAAAGAGCCAGAACAGAATCTAGACGATTTCTCGATGGCAATACTTTTAAAGCCTTTAGAAAATATTAAAAAGTCTGCTTTCCCTATGACCTGATTGAGCTGATGCGGTTGCCACTGCTCACACATTTTTGAATAAAAGCGCATGAAAAAGCAATCCTTGTTATACTTATAAATAACACGAAGTCCATAGTAAAAAGGAGGAATCCTCATGACCCGTTACAAACGATTTCGCTTTGCTCGTTTAGGCGCTCTTTTGGTGTTGGGCTTACTCCTCACTGGCTGCAGTGCGGATAAGACACCGATTGAAGAACAACCGACTACCGACACGGTCACTCCTTTTGAACCAGAGGTTTCCTATGAAACTTTTCCATTACCGCAACCGATCTTAGATGGGGAAACCAGTGTGGCGGAAGCTCTCTTCAATCGGCGCTCGCAACGAGATTTTCAAGACACCGAGCTAACACAAGAACAGCTGGCACAGCTTTTATGGGCCGCTGCCGGTGTCACTACAGAAGATGGTCGCCGGACAGCGCCTTCGGCTGGTGCCTTGTATCCCTTAGACCTCTATGTCGTGGTTACACAGGTAACGGGGCTTGAGCCAGGGCTTTATCTGTATCAACCTGAGCAGCATACCTTAGCAAAAGTTCTTGCCGGCGATTTTCGGACCGCATTGGCGGAAGGTTCGTTGGATCAGCAAGCGATCCAACGAGCACCTGCTACATTGCTTTATACAATGGTTTATGAACGACTGATCGAGCGCTATGGGGACCGAGGAATCGAACGTTATGCCTATATCGAAGTCGGACATTCCGCCCAAAACGTCCTTTTGCAAGCCCAAGCGTTAGGATTAGGCGCTGTGCCGATCGGCGCCTTCACGGATCATGAACTCAAAGAATTATTACAACTGCCGACGGAAAATGAACCCCGCTATTTGATTCCAGTGGGGGTTATTGAGTAGCGCTACTGAATAACAGAGCCCATTTTCGTGGGATTGTCAGTCTTTCATTAGAAAATGGCAACTGGCAAGGTTGATTTTCCCAGCAAAACTAGTACAATCGAAAAACCACCTGCAAAAACAGCAGGTGGTTTTTCTCTTTGCTTACAGTTTGTATGCCCGGACTTCTTCTGGTATTTCTTCTAGCGGTAGCTCTTTTACTACCGCTTCGGTGCCTGCTGCCATTGCTGTATCGTAGTACCAGCATTTGTATTTGATCGTATTCATGGTTTCTTGCAAGGCTGCCATTTGCTTTGTGACTTCTTCCAAGCGTTCATGAAACAGCTGCTGCCGTTTCTGCAAAGACGCATCGCCTTCCTCGCCCCAATCCAAGAAATTCTTGATGTCTTTGATGGGCATGCCGGTATTTTTTAAACAATCGATCACTTTGATCGTCGCTACTTCTTTTTCTGAAAACACCCGAATGCCGCCATTGCTACGGGCCATATTCGGAAACATTCCCTCTCGATCGTAGTAACGTAGTGTCGAGATGGGAATATTAGTTGTTTTTGATACTTCACCAATCGAGTAACTCACTTGCATCGCTCCTAAAAAAATGTTGTTTATCGCTTGACCTAAACCTAACTTCAGGTTCTACAATTAAAATACACCGCAAGCACTGTACTGTCAATCACCTATCGTTTCACAGGTTTGGCATTGGCAGTAGCAGGATTCGATGAAAAAAATCATTCACTGGAGGAAATACAAATGTCAGAAATCAAAGAGAAAGTTATCGTAATTATGGGAGCCTCTTCAGGAATTGGGGAAGCAACCGCCGTTAAACTAGCCGAACAAGGGGCAAAAGTAGTAATCGCCGCCCGCCGTGAAGAGCGCATCAAAGCACTGGCTGAAAAACTAGGAGAAAATGTCTTGTATCAAACAGCCGATGTCACCAATCGCGAACAAGTCAAACAAGTCATTGATTTAGCCATGACCTCCTTTGGTCGGATTGATGTCCTTTTCAATAATGCTGGCATCATGCCTCAAGGAAACTTGGCAGAGTTGAACTATGACAGCTGGCAAAAAATGCTGGATATCAATATCATGGGGGTATTGAACGGGATCGGCGCTGTGCTGCCCATCATGCAAAAACAACAAGACGGCTTGATTATCGCCACTGACTCAGTTGCCGGACATGTCATTTACCCAGGTTCTGCCGTGTACAACGGGACAAAGTTCGCAGTCCGTGCAATCATGGAAGGCTTGCGCCAAGAAGAACGTGAACATGGCATTCGCTCAACCATCGTCTCTCCGGGAATGGTCTCCACGGAATTGTTTGAAACCGTCGGTAATGCTCAACTAGAAGCAGCCTTGAAAGAAACCTCTCGCGTAGAAGGCAACAGCCTAACGCCAGAAGACGTAGCAAATGCAGTGGTTTATGCCATTCAACAGCCCAAACATGTGGCGATCAGCGAAGTCTTGCTGCGCCCAGCAAAACAAACCGTTTAAGCTATTTCTACTAGCCCGTGAAACCTGCGACCGTTTGATGCAGCCGCAGGTTTTTTTGTCGTCAAATCCCGCCGTTTCCCTAGAAAAAATTGCTTGGTTTTCTTGTGACACCCACTTGTCCGAGTAATGTAAACCAATGGTTGCTTTATGTAAACGACTAGGTTCTGTTACTACGGGGGAAATTTTTTTATACTTAGTATAAAGCTTCCGTATAAAACGACCAATCAGAAACGAACCTGCCGTTTTTCTCTTTTTTATGAATAGCCGAGCATGATTGATATCCCGCCTTCACCGTTGACTTGCAAGTATTATTAGCTGTCCTCTTTTAGTACTTGCTTTTTATATAAGAATGGAGTGAGTGTATGAATGTGAAACAGCTGCTAGTCATTGCCGAGCAACGAAGAAACATTACGAATCAAAAATTGACCTATGCCGAAAATTTCTTGGCTGCCGGCTACTCTGCTGCCGAATTGCTGGCAGACGAAACCTTTCTCGAATTAGAGCGAAGGGAAACCCAACTAATTGCAGAACGCAACGCTATTTTTTACGAAGAAGTCACCCAAAATTAATCCCCCATTCCCCGATCCAATTCCGGGTGACAAAAAGCGAAGGCCCAGTTGGGCCTTCGCTTTTTCTGTAAAAAAATGAATTTTCGATTATCTTAATTAACTCCTTCACCATTTGATTGAATCACTTTTTTGTACCAATAAAAGGACTTTTTCTTATAGCGAGCCAACGAGCCAGTCCCATTGTCGTGCTTGTCTACATAAATAAACCCATAGCGTTTTGCCATTTGTCCAGTTCCTGCTGAAACAAGGTCGATGGGCCCCCAAGAAGTATATCCGATAAGATCGACGCCATCTGCAATAGCATCAGCCATTGCCTTAATATGTCTTCGTAAATAGTCGATACGATAATCATCCTCGACTGTATATTCACCATTTTTTTCAATGAGGGTATCTATTGCACCTAACCCATTTTCGACCACCATCAAGGGAATTTCATAGCGTTCATAAATTTGATTTAACGCGATGCGCAATCCTAATGGATCGATTTCCCAGCCCCATTCACTCGCTGTAAGATGCGGATTTTTAACTCCATTGAAAAAATTCCCCGTTTGCTTTTCGGCTTGATCATTTACTTTAGTCACAGTAGAAGATTGGTAGTAAGAAAACGTATAGAAATCAACAGTGCCCTCTTTCAGTACTTCTAAATCTCCTGCTTCGATAGTAAGATCGATCCCTCTATCTTGCCAAAACTTTTTAGCAAAATATGGATAGCGACCTTTCACTTGAACATCACCACAGTAAAAATTACTGATATTAGTCATCTCTTGTGCGAAACGAATATCCTCTGGATGAGAAGACAACGGATAAATCATTCGATAGGCAATCATACAGCCCATGTGCAAATTTTTGTGTAGACTTTTTGCGTACTTGATCACTCGGGCACTTGCAACGAATTGGTGGTGGAGCGCCTGAAACCGCTGTTGGCTGTTATCGATATTTTTAGTATTCAAAAAATCATCAATATCCTTTGGATACATTCCTCCTCCTAAATACGTACCCACCCCTACATCTCTGGATAAAATATTGATTTCATTGAACGTCAGCCAATATCTCACATCATCTTGATAGCGATCAATGACCGTCTTGGCGAATCTTTCATATGCTTCAATCATTTCTCTGCTTTCCCAGCCATTAAACTGCTTTGTCATTTCTATCGGTGATTCATAATGAGACAATGAGACCATCGGTTCTATCTCGTACTTCTTTAGTTCTGCGATAAGACCATCGTAAAACTTTAACCCTTCTTCATTTGGTACTTTCTCTAAACCGGTCGGAAAAATACGAGTCCATGCGATAGAAAAGCGATACAGCTTAAATCCCATTTCTGCAAATAAAGCAATATCCTCTTTGTATCGATGAAAATGATCAATCGCCTCATGACTTGGATAAAAAGCACCTTCTTCAATTTCTGTGGTGATTCGCCGAGGCGTGTTCACATCGCCTCCCAGAAGCAGATCACTGATTGACATTCCTTTGCCGTCCGCTTGATACGCTCCTTCTAATTGATTGGCAGCTGTCGCCCCACCCCAATAAAATCCATCTGGAAATTTTGCTTTCATTTTTTCCTCTTCTTTCTTCTAAATAATTGTTACTAATTTATTCGAGTAATCAATCAATTCATCGTGCTCAAAAAATACCGGTTCATTCTGATTGTTCATAAAAATCAAAACAGAAGTTGGATCGTAGCCTTTAGACTTGATAAAATCAATATCAACACGGGCTAGCAAATCACCCGCCTTTACTCGCTGACCTTCCTCAATAAAAAGTTCAAATCCCTCTCCATCCAGTTTCACTGTATCTAATCCAATATGCAGTAACATTTCTAATCCATTATCATGTCGCAACCCGATGGCATGTTTTGTTGGAAAGACAGTTGTTATCGTGCCTTCAATCGGTGAATGGAATTCTCCTGACACAGGATCGATCGCTAGCCCTGGTCCCATTTGTTCGGTGGCAAAAACCTCGTCAGCTACTTCACTCAGCGGCAAAATGCTGCCACGGACGAAGCCTTGAATCAATGCTTCTTCAGCCGCTGTTCGTTTTTCTGAAGCAATCGGTGAAGGCTTCTCCAACGCTTTCATATCTTCTTCAATACTCTCTTCAAAACCAAAAATGACTGTCAAAACAAATGATATCGAAAAAGCTAACGCCAATGTTATGGCTGCTTTTACAATATTAGAGGCATCCTCTCCGAAAAATACCGGCAAGGTCAAAAGCCCTGGCGATCCGAATGAATAGCGGACTAGTCCGCTGATACCCGCATAAAAACCAGCAATTCCACCTGAGATCATCACATAAATCAGTGGTTTTTTCAGTTTCAAGTTAACCCCGTACAGCGCAGGTTCCGTGATACCAGACAGCGCCGTGATGCCGCTGGAAAAAGCAATTTGTTTCATCTGTTTATCTTTGGTTTTAACAAATACCCCAAAGGCGGCACCCGCTTGCGAAATGTTGCTTGCTAACATACCTGGTCCTTGGACGATTTCAAAGCCTACGGTTGAAAAGGAGACTTGCGCAATCGGAGTCAAAGCCGTGTGCATACCAACCATTACTAATAAAGGCGTGAAGATGCCCATCAGTGTCGGCACGAGCCATGGAACAGTCACTCGCAGATAATCCACAACAAAGAACAATCCATCTCCAAAAATCGCGCCGATGGGTCCTAAGATCATCAGTGCGAGCGGAGCCATGATGATCACGATAAAAAGCGGCTTCAACATGGTTTTTAAAACACTTGGAATGATCTTTTCAGATAAACGATCAACATAACTCATAACCCAGACTATCAAGATGATTGGGATAACCGTTCCTGAATAAGCGGCTTCACGTATCGGAAGCCCAAACAGCTGCATAGAAACATCCGAGGCAACCAGACTCTGAAATGTTGGATGTAATAAGACGCCTGTGATCCCCAATGCTAAATAAAGATTGGTTTTAAATTGCCGTGCCGCACTAGCCGCAATTAAAAAAGGTAAAAAGTAAAAGGCGGCGTCTCCAATCATATTGATGATTTGATAATTTAAACTTTCTCTACTCAATCCCAAAAGGACCAGTAAAGCTAAAACCGCCCGAATTAAACCAAATCCGATCAATGCTGTAATGATTGGCGCCATTACACCAACAATATTTTCGACGATTCGTTTCACAAGTCCGTTTTTAGGTGTATCTACAGCTTCATCACTGTTTTTTTCCGTGATTTTATACTGATTGATTACAGTCGAATAGTAATTTCCTACTTCTCCGCCAATCACAAATTGTACTTCATCTCCAGTCAATTTGGTCCCTAGTACTCCTGGAATTTCCTTTGCCTGTGCTTGATTGAATTGCGTGGTATCTTTTAACTGGAAGCGAAGGCGAGTTGCACAATGATAGACCGCGTTAATATTTTTCTCTCCACCGATCGATTGAATGATTTTGTCTACTGATTCTTTCTTTTTATCAATCATTTGGTTCACTCCTCATTTTGTGATAGTAATAGTCTATTAATATGAATAGCTAAATATGCAATTTCTTCTTCAGTGATTGGTTTCTCATAGATTTCTTCTAAAGTCCGTTTTATTCGCTGACTATAGGCCATCGGTTCTTGATACAGCGTAGAGACTGTCTTTATTAAAACTGCATCATTGTTTAACATCGTGTTCGTTAAATAGCGTTCTGCAAAAAATTTGGCATGTGTAACCAGACGCTCATAGTGCAGACTGTGGCTATCCAATTTTTTCTTCACCAACATTTGTACAGATTTTAAAATATTTGTCACGATTTTTGTGATTTGGATAGCATTGGCATGAATTGCTGAGCGACTATTTCCGTTAATGATATGGAAAGTAATGTTCGCTGCTTCTTGTTCATTCAAAGAAACACCAAGTGCTTTTTCAATAATGGCAACACCTTTTTGAGCAGCCTGAAATTCTTCAGGATAAAATCGTTTGAACTCCCAATACATTGAAGAAGTCATAATGACATTGTCTCTGATCCTCTCGACAGTAAAATAAATATGATCGGTCAGTGAAAAGAGTGTATTAGCAGATAACTCCGTATCTAGATATTTCTCCGCTTCTTGGATGACTTCATACGCTAGCTCGATATACTTTACAGGTACATTGTTCATAAAAGTGATCAAGGACTCCATTCGATTATCTTCAATCGGAAGATAAAATTTAGAGATTTTCTCTTCCGAAATCAATTGACCTTTCTTTTGCTGATAACCGATACCCTTGCCAAAAGCAATAACATCTTTATTGTCTTTCTCAACAATAATAACGTTTACATTCAAAACCTTCTTAATCAAATACATGTATTCTTCTCCTTCCTCCTTTCTGAGCGTAAAAAAAGGCATAATAAAATCAAATCTGCGAACCTTCGCAAAATTGATTTTATTATGCCTTGCCTGCCGTACAGTCACATACACATAAAAAAAATCACTATTTATTTCTTAAATTAATCATAGCATCCAAAAAAAGAAAACGCAATCATTTTTTTTGTACAAAAAACCGCAAAATAGGTATTTACCTTCTTTTGCGGTCAGCTTCGAATCTTATATCTAGATGACAAACAGACTCTTTCAAACGAAATTAAATCGTAACACTGTCAAAAATTCCGTTATTTCTTCACGATCAGCTGAACGGCTTGATCGATTTTCTGCTTTTGGGTTTCCGTGTCGCTGTCTGGATTTTCCAAACAATTTTTCAAATTTTCAGCGACAATGATCCCCATAATACGGTTGACGCTGGAACTGACGGCGGACAATTGCGTGATGACATCGACGCATTCTTTCTCGTCTTCGATCATTTTTTGAATCCCCCGCAACTGGCCTTCGGTTCGTTTTAACCGATTCAAAATATCTTTGTTGCATGCGGTCATCGTTTGATTTCTCCTCTCCATGCTGACATGCCACCGAGGACATTGGTCACTTGAAACCCTTGCTGGTTCAAAAACTCAGACGCCATTTGCGAACGAGCCCCTGAATGACAGATGACATAGTAATTTTTATCCTTCTCTAAGTCGCTGATTTGTTCCGTAAGCTCGCTCAACGGTAGGTTTTGTGCTGTTTTGATGTGTCCTTGTGCAAACTCATCAACTTCTCTGACATCAAGGATCTCAAGCGCCTCACGTTTTTCTTTTTGGGTAAATTCGTCCATAGATATGGCTTTAATCATGAATAATCATCTCCGGCTTAATAGTATTATACAACGAAAAGGCACCATCGAGGTTTTGACAATTGATGCCCGCTTGTTTTAAGATGCGTTCGGCAATGTAGCTTCTCAATCCGCTATGACACGTAACGACATACGAAACGCTTGGATCCAATTCAGACAACCGATCCCTCAATTCATCTAACGGAATGTGGAGCGCTTGTTGAAAACGTCCATTATTGGCTAATTCCATTTCTGAACGAACATCCAACAACTGCTTACCGTTTTCTAAGGCCTCCGTCAATTCGTGCCATTGGATATTCGCACTGATTCCTTCCGCCAGATTGATCGCTGCATAGCCAATCATATTCACTGGATCTTTGGCTGAGCCAAAAGGCGGTGCATAGGTAAATTCCAGTTCAGGCAAGTCAAAGATCGTTAAGCCGCCTTTGATCGCTGTTGCTAAAATATCGATCCGTTTATCGACCCCTTTGGCACCGATGCCTTGCGCACCGTAGATTTTTCCAGTATCAGCATCAAAAATCAATTTCAAATAAATATCCGTCGCATCAGGATAATACCCAGCATGGTCTTTGCCTGAAAGATGAACCACCTGGGGATTTAGCCCCGCCAGTTTGGCGCTGCGCTCACTCAACCCAGTAGACGCTGCGGCAAGATCGAATACGCGCACGATCGCCGTCCCAATACTGCCTTTGTTTTTGCGAGTCAGTCCTCCCAATACATCCGCAACTTGCCGACCTTGGCGATTGGCTGGTGACGCCAAGGAGATCAGCGTGTCTTCGTTAGTGATTTGTTGTTTCACAACGATGGCATCTCCCACCGCGTAAATGTCTTTCTTGCTGGTTTGGTATTGCTCATCTACCAGGATACCCCCCCGGTGTCCCAATTCAATACCAGCACGTTTCGCCAAATTCGTTTCTGGTTGGATACCTACCGAAAGAATCGTGACGTCTGAAGCTAGGACCGTGCCATCCTCCAGAACGATTTCTTGCCCTGCTTTTTCAAAAGCGGTCGCTGACTGCGAGGTCAAAACTTTGACTCCTTGCTTGATCAATTCATTTTTGATATACGCAGCCATTTCTTCGTCCAAAGGTGGCAATACGTGGGGTGCTTTTTCTACGATCGTAACTTCGAGGCCTTTTTTATGTAAATTTTCAGCGACTTCTAACCCAATAAACCCAGCGCCAATGATCGTCGCTTTTTGAGGCTTTTTGTCTTCAAGATGCGCCATGATTTGGTCTAAGTCAGGAACATTGCGCAAAGAAAAGGCGTTGGTTGCTTCTTCTAGCCCTTTGATCGCTGGTACTAGCGGTTTTGCCCCCGGTGATAAAATCAACGCATCATAAGATTCCGTGAAGACCTGTTCGCCATGTTTGACCGTCACCGTTTTCTCCTGCGGATCGATCGCCAGTACCTCATGAAGAGGCCGCACATCTAGGTTAAACCGTTTTTTTAATGCCTCAGGTGTTTGGACCAATAAGGCGTCTCGCTCTTTGATCTCACCAGAAATAGCATACGGCAGCCCACAATTCGCAAAAGAGACAAAAGGACCTTTTTCAAAAACAATGATCTCCGCTGCTTCTTTAAGCCGACGTAAGCGCGTGGCTGCCGACATTCCCCCTGCTACCCCACCGACAATAACTATTTTTTCCATCATTACTTTCCTCCTTTGGTTGTTCCGCGCCATTGATTCATGCCACCACGAACGTTGACCACGTCAAAACCTTTTTTACTTAGGATTTTGGCTGCTTGTTTGCTTCGCATCCCTGATTGGCAAATGACTGCCAGTTTCTTGTCACCTTTTTGAGTAAATCCCGCAATCTTGTTTAACGGTACATTTTTCGCATAGGCAATATGCCCACTGCGGTACTCCGCCGGCGTGCGTACATCCAGAACCGTCCATTCTTTGGCTCCTTCTTTTTGTAAATCAGCTGTTGACATACTTGGTATGCGCTTAAATAGTGAAAACATTTCTTGCTCCTTTCGTATACCCCTCGGGGTATATTAAACAAGATGTTTCCCTATTTGTCAACTAAGTGAATTTCTTTAAGAAAAGAACCTTGCTGTTGCGTTGCTCCCCACTCGATAAACTGTCATGTATCGGACATGTACCAATCAAGCAAGAGGAAAAAAAGCCACATATTTCCTTCCCCTCAGCCTCAGTGCTATAATAAACAAAAAGATATGCAGTAAAAAATAACACACTACAAGATCACTTCGTCAAAGACGTTTTTCACGACCTCAGAATAAAAACGATGCTCCTCTCAAAAAAACAGCAGATAAAAAACGACGCAAGCACCACTTTCCCTTGATTTATCAAGAAGCAAGCCCTGCTTTCTTGGAATCAGCGTGGGTTTCGACTATGCTTAAGTCACATCAGCGAAAGGAAAAAAAGATGGAATTTGGCGAAAAAATCAAAGAAGTACGCACAAGAAATAACTTGACCCAAGAACAATTTGCCACTCAACTACACGTGACAAGACAAGCCGTTTCGAACTGGGAAAACAATCGCAATCTACCAGATTTAGAAATGTTGATTGCCATCGCCACAATTTTTCAACTCTCGCTTGATGAATTGATTTTAGGAGGAACTCAAGTGAACAAGATCACTGAAAAACTAATCAAAGACGGCAGCGAGACTCGACGCGCCAAACTCAATTTGATCACGACCTTGATCGGAACATTTTTACTACTATTCGGCTTTGCCTGCTTCTTCATCAAAGCAAGCGCCGTAGAATACATCGATCAATCCGGCATTTTACATGAAAATTTCTATCTAATCCCCGTAGGATTTTTGTTCCTATTGGCTAGTTTCGTAGTATTTGCAGGAACCGGGATCAATTATTTTCGAGCTGCTAGAAGAAAATAACGCAAAAAACTCGATTCCAGATGATGGAATCGAGTTTTTTCTTTTGTTCACTATCTTCCTTCAAAGAATCGGAACAAACAAGCCACTGATTTTTTCTTTTGTTTTCGTCAAAAGGCTTCTGGCTTGCCATTCTTCTTTTTCTACTAATTTTGCATGAGCTAAGTCTTCCATAAATTGCTGATTTAACTCTGTGATTATTTTAGACGGCCCATAGATGAACATCGATAACTCATGGTTAAGGTAAAAACTACGAATATCAAAATTTGTTGACCCGATCGTTGCAGCAAACTCATCGACGATCATATATTTACAGTGAATAAAAGCAGTCTCATCATAGGTGTAGACTTCGACGCCGGCAGATAATAGGTCATCAATAAACGAATTCGTGCCATGAAAAGAAATTCCTCGATCCCCTTTTCCCGGCACGATCAATTGCACGTTGATCCCGCACCGTGCTGCTCTTCTAAGCGCACCTAAACTTTCTTCATCAGGAATAAAGTAAGGCATGGCGATCTTAATCGAATCCGTTGCCTTTCCAATGAGATCATTAAAGGAATCCTTAATGATTCGCTCGCTATCATAGGGTCCGCCGTAGATTACCTGAACGATTTCCGAACCGCTTTGAACGTCGGTCTTCAACGGAAAATACGTAGCTGTCTGTGTCAAAAAATGAGTGACCGTTTCTTCCGTCTCATCAAGAAAGAGCCAATCATAAATAAAGCACTCTTGAACTTCTAGAACAGCAGGTCCTTCTATCCGGATGTTTGTGTCTCGCCAATAAGAAAACTTACTGCCTCGCCCACTATATTCATTTCCAATATTCATGCCTCCTGTATGTGCAATCCCCCCATCAATAACGACCATTTTACGGTGATTGCGCCAGTTCGCTTTATTACTTAGCCAAGGCGAGTTCAACAAATCATACGTGCGTACCTCTACCCCATTCTTTCGCATCATTAATAACAATTGATTAGGAAAGGCGATCGACCCCACGCTATCATACATAAACCGAACTTCCACCCCTTGTTTGGCCTTTTCGACCAAAATATTTGTCAGCTCCTCCCCTGTTTCATCCCCTTTAACGATATAAAAAAACACATGCACATGATGCTTGGCTTTTTTGATATCTTCTAACAAAGAAGCGAACGCCTCAGTGCCTTCGTTTAATAGGGTCAGATGATTATTAGTTGTGGGATACTTGCCCGAAAGATGAAAAATCTCATTGGAGAGATCATGTTTCTCATGAATGATCTCTGAATGTTCTTGCAGAATAGCCGAAACCGTTCGCTGTACTTCCCGTTCATTTTGTATCTGCTGTTTGGGCAATTTCCTTAATCGAGGTTCGCGGCCAATTAAATAATACAACATGACTCCTACAATCGGTAAAAACAATAAAGCTAAGATCCAAGCAATCTTCGAAGTTCCATCCCTTTGATCAAAAACCACTAAGTAGCCACAAAGAAGAATCGCCAAAATTTCAATGGCCTGCCAAGCATAAATCATTTGATTTAAAAAGAGAATTAATCCAACCGTCACAAGTATCAGTAAAATCGTTAAAATTTTATATTGCTGTAATTTGTTTTTGATCATCCTTCACTCCATCCAAATATGCGCTTATTAATAAATGCTAAAGCAAAAAGCCTCACTATATACTATGATTATATACGTTCTCGTTACGCAAATGTAACTCATTTCATCCCCTACTACTCATTTTTTACCTATTATTTATTAAGAAGAGACGATTTGCAGAAACGATACAGTAAATGACAAGCGCCTATTCAAATCGGCGCGCCAACTAAAGAAAAACCTGTAAGTCCCTCGACTTGTTGCAACAGCAGTTTTCTTTGCGTAATCGCCAAATTTGAATAAATCCCATCTTTCCATTACTATAAACGAAATCCGATCGTTTTTGCACGGTTATACTATCAAGGAGGTTTGTATGGCAATTCATGTGATGTGGTTTAGAAAGGATCTGCGCTTAGAGGACAACACGGCACTGACTGAGGCGCTTGCGTCTCTTCAAGCAAACGACCAATTGTTGTGTGTGTTTCATCTCAATGAAAAGCAGTTTCTCCCCGATGCACCAAGCCATGATTACTTTTTTAGCGCGGTTGCTCACTTTATCGAGGCTGCCAAAAAACAAAATCTGACGATCCACCTCTTGACGGGGACTTTGACAGAAGCCTTTGATCAGTTGTTCGCTTGCTATCCAGAATGGAGCCAACTGTACTTCAACTTTGATAACCGTGGATATGGTCGTAAACGCGACCTCTACATAAAAGAATTGGTCGAGAAAAAAGGCGTCACTGTCCATTCCTTTGAAGAACATCATCTGCACCAACCAACGGAAGTCACCAAAGAGGACGGGACGTATTACAAAAAATTTACGCCCTATTATAAGAAATGGATCCAGCTGCCCAAACCGGTCTATCAAAAGCAGGCCCTTGATTTTGAAAAAGCCGTTGATTTTGATGATGCATCTCACTTTAAAGCAGGGACAGCGTTGCTTGCTAAGCTGCTAAAAAATAGAAAGACCGATTTTTCAACGATCGTTGGGGAAGACTATGCGCATAAACAATTGCAGGCCTTTGTGCAAAAGCGTTTGGCCGCCTATGAAAAAGATCGAGATCTCCCTTCAATCAAAGGAACCAGCCGCCTGTCTCCTTTCTTGTCTTTTGGACAACTCTCTATTCGGAAGGTTTGGGCCGCTTGCCAAGGAATGCCACCCAGCACTGGCAAAGCGACCTTTTTAAAAGAACTGGCATGGCGAGATTTTTATCATATGATCTACTTCACTCATCCGGAGCAAAAAAACTATGAACTCATTGAGAAATATCGAAATATGGATTGGCAAAAGGATGAAGAGGCGCTAAACAAATGGCAAGCAGGGCAAACCGGCTATCCGATCATTGATGCCGCGATGCGGCAGCTGAATCAAACCGGTTGGATGCATAACCGTCTACGGATGATCGTCGCTTCCTTTCTAACCAAAGATCTACTGATCGATTGGCGGCAAGGAGAAGCCTATTTTGCTCGACAATTGATCGACTACGACGCTGCCAGCAATATCGGCGGCTGGCAGTGGGCAGCTTCGACTGGCACCGATGCGGTTCCTTACTTTCGAATTTTCAACCCCATCACTCAGGGGAAAAAATTCGACAAAGAGGGGACGTTTATCAAACAATTTGTTCCCGAACTCGCCCAGTTGCCGCTAAAATTCATCCACGAACCTTACCTGATGACTGACGAAGAACAAGCCGACCTAAAGGTAGTTTTAGGCACCAACTATCCGTTGCCTATAGTTGATCACAACGAAGCCAGAAAAAGAGCCCTCGATTTGTATAGTAAAATCGAGCCATAAAAAGCTGCCATGGACTGCTCTCAAGCATTTTCGGTAGAAAAAACCAGCAAAGACGGTCTCTTACGGAGCGCCTTTGCTGGTTTTTTATGAAACTGGTGCGCCCTCTTTCGCCTTTCTATAGTGAAAAAACAAACGGCACGTCTCATCAAATAGTCTGCTGGTGAGCATACAAAAAAGAAACATTTTCCATGCTGTGTTTTTTTATTAAGGTCTTTTCGCCTGATTCCGCACTTATTTCTAGTCACTCTAAGCAACAATCCCCTGACGATTTATAGATAGAACCCTTTATTAGCGACGTTCCCCACCTTTCCTAGACTGGCTAGTAACGTTTCTCCTTGCAAAACTGTTCGTTTGATGAAAGGTCATCTATAGAACCATTCTGTTATAATAGCTCCATATTTGAGGATAAGGATGGTTTATATGAAAAAAATAATCGGATTCGTCTTAGTCGTACTTTTAGGGTTTGCCGGATACAAAGGCTATGAATATTATCAATCCACCTACTCAGGACAAACAGCTTACGCGTATGTCCCATCTGAGATTCCGCCTAAGGTAGAGCATGAAAGTAAAAGTGGCATCGGCGACCAGTCGCCTTGGTATTCTTACGATTACACGTTAAACTTTGTAAAAGAAGATGGTAGCACACAAACACTCGAGGTTTCATTATCAGAAGATAACGCAAAACCACTAACACCAAATTCATATGTAAAAGCGGTGATCAGTGAAAAGCGGACAATAAAAGGCCCGAATGGCGTTGAAAAAGACGCAATTCCCAAAAAGATTCTAGAAAAATTAGAAAATCAGAACTAATGAGCTTTTGTTAATAAGGACTAATGAGTTGCACAATATCAAATCTGGGTCAGAAAAAATCACATTCTGGCTCAGATTTTTTTGCTAATGACTTTCATCTTTTTTTGAGTCTACTGGACATGGATGGCACTTATCTAGCTGGTACAAAACCACTCGCAGATAGTTACTGGCAAGTGCAGCGAACCACAAGCCGAGTACAGTAATGACAAGGTGCAGGAAGTGGTGTCGCACAACTTTGAGTCTACGAACAGAAACTCAATTAAACGAAATAGCGGATAAGGTTGCTGAACCAACCAAAGTCCCAAAGTGAAACGTAAAACAAAAATAGCAAATCTTTTGAGATCCGCTATCGATCGAATGCATTTTCTATCTCTTTGTACAATTTTTCAACATTAAGCATCCCGTAATCTTTTTTTGAAATAGCTATGACTGGTGTTGTAGGAAAATTCTGTTCAATTTCGTTTTTCGCATACCCGAAAGATGGAGTCAGCAAAATAAGATCGGCTTCACCGCCATATTGATTTACCTGATTCGAATTATAGGTCTCAATTAAAACTTTATGTCCTCTTTTCTGCATAAGCATCTCCAGTTTCCTACTTAAAGCCTGCGTTTGTAAAAGCCCTTGGTCCGCAATGAAGCTAAAGACGATATCAAAAATAACAACTTTTTTCCACTTCTTTTCTTCTTCTGAATCTTTTGTTTTAATTAAATCTCCTGTTTTTTCCATGTTCTGGTATCCTTTCATTTTAGAAAAAAGAGTCTCAAAAAAAGTAGGTCTTTTCCTTCCTAAAATCTCGTCAACAGAAACATTGAAGTAGTTACTCAAAGATATAAGCGTCTGAATGTCTGGATTGCTCTCATTTCTTTCCCACTTTGATACAGCTTGTGGCGTAACGTTCAAAATTCTTGCTAAACTTTTTTGGGTCATTTTTTTCGATTGTCTTAATTCTTTGATATTTTTTCCTAAATCTAACATTAATATAATTCCCTTCAGATTATCTTTTCAATGAACGGATCGTTGAATAGAGGGAATGAGGACTAAACTATTGGTTGAGTTCTATCTCAGCGCTTATTAGAACGCTTTCATTAGTTCCTTAATAAAAAATTATCGTTCAGAATTTCTGTTAAGCTTTTTTGAGTCATCATTTTAGATTGCCTTAATTGTTTGATTTTTTCTTCTCTCGAACATTAATATAACTTCCTTGAGATTAACTTTTTGATGAACGGAGTGCGGAATAGAGAAAATCAGAACTAAACTATTAGTTGAATTCTATTTTATCACACTTCCGTTTTTGGAAAAATATAGCTAGTCGGTTTGTTGATATTGATAGAGCCAACTAACGACTGCAGACTCACATCATTATGTGGGTCTTTTTTTACATCTTTCCAAAATCAGTATTTTGAATCCCTTCTGTTATTTTCACGCTTGATGTCTTCTGCTCTGTTGCGATACGTTATACAAGGATACTGGACACATTTATCTAGCAGAAAGCTGCTTGACTGACTCTGTTTTCATCTCGGCATCAATGACAAGAGCAATTCAAGTGCCGTTTCCTTTCCCTACTTCGCAGATAATTGAAAAAGTAGCGAATCACCTATCCGTTGACTCGCTGCTTTTCAACTAAAAAATGACTGCTCACACCACAAAAGAATGATACTTAGAATAAGCAATTTGATCGACGATCGCAGAAACCTGATTGACGTCTAAATCGGCACCAATGGCGGTCACTTGATAAAATTGGTCATAATTGTTCCCTAATTGGGGGAGATTGGCATTGGAAATCAACAAATCAAACGTCTCGTCCGGAGTATAGGGTAAAACAACAACATTTTGCTTGCCTTTTAGTTCATTTTTTAACAAGTAAATCGAAGCATCCGCCAAAAGACTGGAGCACATATTTAAGACCCCGATCCGTACCCGATACTCTTCTTTAGGTGATAACATATAAATTAAAAAGACTAGGCGTTTCTTGAGATAGTTGAGTTTCGTGGGCGTAAACAAGTTGGTCGGTGCAATAATGTGTTCAAGAATGTCTGAGATCACTTGATCCCGCAAAGAATTGTGAAACATTTTGTGGTAATAATTTAGCGTGACTCGATCGATGGAATAATTCACTCCATGAAAGTAATAAACTTGTGCGATTAAGGAAAAGACATTGGCTTTGATATCGATCGTCGTATGCGAGGCATCAAGACGATAAATGGACTGGATTGCTGCCATGACTTCATCGGTGATCTCAAAGACGGGATTTTTATTAGTGTACAGTCCTAAGCGAAGTTCCTCGTAAGGAATCCCGCCCACCGTAATGAGGAAGAGACAGATAAAGAATGGCACGATCTTCGCTTCATCTACTGAGCAGATACATTTTTTAGAAGCATAGATCTGTCGAATAAAGTGACAGAGGGGCATCTCTTGGCAACGCTCGATTTTGGTTTGTTCTTCCGGACTTAAACTTCCCAAGGTCGTGTGAGACGTGACTTTTTTCATAATTACATACAACCAGATCTTCAGCTGCTTTTGTTGGGCAATCGATAAGGTTATTTTTTTCGCTAACTCCGCAACCAGGTCATCGATCAAAACAGAATCGATCGTTGTTGCACCCATTTTGAAAAAATTATAGTAAAAATAAATGCGTTGTGTCATCGTTCCAACTAGTTTTTTGTTTCTGATCTTTAATTCAAAATGCTGCAACAACTGATTGCACTCAGCGATCAATCGATTGAGGGTCCCCACACTTATGTTTAATTCATCAGCCAAGACGAAGGCATCATAGCCTGCATGTTGAAACAAATAATGGATGATTTGATATTTAGCAGATTTTTTCAATAGCGTGTCGGTCAAATCATCCAGTGAAACACTATCGGTTACTTGCAGTTCCAACGTATAACGGTTGATGATAAAAGAGACCTTCTCATTTTTTAGTTGCCGTTGAAGGCTCTCTGATAATTTCGTCAAGGTCGGCATCGTAATATCTAATTCCCGACACGCATCACTTTTTTTGATATGACCGGTCGATAAATACAAAAATTTGAGCAAGATATACTCTAATTTCAAGTCCTTATCCAGTAAGTCTTCTTTATACATGACTGTTTTTCCTCCAGTGTAAATCTATATTCATTCAGAATAGTTACAACCAATTTACAGAAAAAGATAGCAGTACGTTACTCATGAAACAAACAAGCGCAGTAAAAACAGGCCCTTTCTACACATACTTTCCCTTCACTTACTCCCCAACAAACCATGACTGACAAACAAAAACCCTCGATGCAAGACGAATTTTCCTAAGAATTCCCTCACGACAACGTTCTAAGATTTCCTTTTCGTTTATGTAAAACGTTCTTCTCTAAAAAAATATATTTAGACCATAATAATTAATACTATCACAAGTCAGAAATGTCAATAAATGAAATTATCAAGCACTGTTTTTTTACTTTCTCTTAAAAAACGACACTATCAAGTGCTTACCCGTTCTTACAAACAAAAAAATCAAAGGCAGTCGATGCAACCGCCTTTGATTTTTCTATAAACCAATGTTCATTCAGTCTTGCAAAAAACGTTTCATAAAGGGACTTTTTATTCATTGAAAAAAGCAATGAAAGGGTTTCTAGCGATACCGTTTCTTAATGTGAAAAGCCATAGGTTTGATCGGATGAAACATGACGGCTTGGTCGCTTGTTCAAGCGCTCGATTCCTTCTTTCATGTCTTGCACCAGATCCATTGCCATTTGCATACTTAAATCTGCCCGACAGACAAAGCGTTGGATATTGATATGTGATAGATTATCAGGTAATGGATAGGTAGGGACTTGCCAGCCTTTCATCGCAAATTCATCCGTCAAATCATACAGATTCCAAGAAATATCGGCATCTTCTTTTAATTTGTAGCAGACGATCGGCAACCGTGAACCATCATTATAAATATCGAAGTAACCCATGTTTTCAATCTCTTTTGCTAAATATTGGGCAACATCACTGGTCTTTTTGTGGATCAAGCGGTAGCCTTCAAACCCATTGCGGATAAAGGTGTAATATTGGCCGATGATTTGGCTGGCACTTCTTGAAAAGTTGATGGCCATCGTTGGCATTTCACCGCCAAGATAACTTACTTTAAAGACCAGCTCTTCTGGTAAGAAATCTTTTTCTTTCCAAAGCACCCAACCGATACCAGGATAGACTAACCCATATTTGTGTCCAGACGTACTGATGGAACGAACGTTTTTCAAACGGAAATCCCATTCAAGTTCTGGTTCCATAAATGGTGTGTACAATCCACCACTAGCCGCATCCACGTGGATGTAGACTTTGTAGTCGGTGTGTTTGTTGTATTCCTCTAATTTCTTATCTAGTGCTTTGATATCATCGTATCGTCCAGTGTAAGTGATCCCTAAAATACCGACGACTCCGATCGTATATTCATCTAAATAGTCCGTGACCTTTTCGACATTGATGCTGCCATGTTCTTCATCGATAGGGATCGTCCGCATTTCAATGTCCCAGTAGACACAGAATTTTTCCCAAACGACTTGATAGGCAGAAGAAATCACTAAGTTTGGTTTTTGTTTATTGATATCTAAGCCAAGTTTTTTTGCCCGATTGCGCCAAGCAAATTTTAAGGCCAATCCACCTAGCATACACGCTTCACTTGAGCCTACCGTTGATGTACCGATAAAATCTGATGCTTCTGGGGCATGCCATAAATCAGCGATCATGTTGACACAGCGGTTCTCAATTTCTGCTGTCCGTGGGTACTCGGTTTTATCGATGGCGTTTTTATCAAGGGTTTCACTCATGATTTTGACTGCTTCTGGTTCCATGTAGGTTTGACAAAACGTCGCCAAATTTTGTCTTGAGACCCCTTCATCGATCAATTGATCCTTGACTAATTCATAGGCATCCCGCGGTACCAAGGACTCTTTTGGTAATTTGTACATAGGGATCGCTTGATCCATTGCCTCATTCCCATAGATAGGCTCCAAATATTGGGCTTCTTTTCGATTTTTTTTACTAAATAACATGCAGCTCTCCTCCTCATAGGTTGTGCTTTTTATTTTTTATCGCTTGCTTTTTCACCTACATATTTATAGATGACAAACGGTATCACGACAATAATCAGCCAACTGATGATCAAGATGGCTAAATAGGTTCCGCCCTTTCCGGAGCCGATATCGCTCGGTGGAAAGAAGGAAATAAAGAAAGAAAAAATAGAAACAAGCAAACCAACCATCGCAACACCAATTTTCACATTTTTCCCACCAGGAATATGATACGTTCTTGTTAAGTCGTCTTTTTCTTTGACTAATTTAATATAGGAAAGAAACAAGAGGACATAAGCCACCAGATAGATGCAGACCGTCAAAGCCATCGCAACGAAGAAGGATAGATTGGCGCCTCCACCGCCTAATGTCAAGACAACCGCCCAAATGGAAACAATGATGCCTTGTACCAAAACGATATTGATTGGGACATTGTGTTGATTGACTTTGGCCATTTGTTTTGGCAGCAAGCCATTTTCAGCTGCTTCAAGCATCGCCGTCGATGGGCCGACTACCCAAGCAGCAATTTCTGCAATGACACCTAAACAGATGACCACGGCAATCAAACGAACCAGCCATTCTCCGCCGCCAAAATGATGGATCAAATAAGAATAGGCTTGAATCACGCCAGTATCAAGAGACAATTGATTTTGGGGAATCGTGGCAGCCACCGTTGCCCCACCTAACGTATCCAAAAGAATCGTTGCTACAACTAAAATCAAAATAGCTTTCGGGTAATGCTTTCCAGGATTGTCCATATCTTTTACGTGACTGGCAGAAGATTCAACCCCTGCATAGGCCAAAATAAAGGAAACAAAAACGACCAGCGTATTGATTTTCGTGAAATCAGGAATCCAAGCGCCTGATCCAAAAGAAACTTTGACGGGATTCCCTTGAGCAATGTAGACAATTCCTAAGATAAAAAGAATGATCCCTGTTGCGACGATCCCCACAAAGAACCCTACTTTGGCAATCTTCGCAGTATTTTTTGTTCCGCCAAATTGTGAGATCGTAATCAGCCAAAAGATCACTAAAGTGGCAATCAGCTTCAGCCAAACATTCGTATTAAGAGCCGGCCAATTTAGGGCATAGGAAAGCGCCCCGACAATAAAGTAAATCATCGTAATAAAGCCTACCGTGATTTGGAACCATTGGAAGAAAATGGCAGCAAAGCCCCATTTTCTCCCTAATGTTTTTGAGACCCAGGTATAGAGTCCCCCTTTTTCCCATCCCTTTACAGTAGCCATCTCCGCAGAGCAAAGGGCTACAGGGATAAACCAGAGGAAACCGCCGACGAGTAAATAAAAAACTAAATTCATCTTCGATGTCGCAAAGGTTGGATACTCATATACCGTCATCACCATTGAAGCAGTTATTGCAAAAAAACTCAACAATGATAGTTTTTTCTTGCTAGTATCCATTTTTTTTACCTCCTATCGTTAGATACTATTTTTCAGCAGCGGAAGATAGATCAATATGGTACGTATGTGTCAAATCTCCATCTGCTTTAAATTCGATTTCGACCGCTTTGATCGCTGGCAAACTTTGTTCTTGCGCCACTTTAAAATGAATAAAGCCATCTTTGTGTTTGTCATGGGTCAAAATCTCATCATCTAAGTAGTCCACAAACACTTCCGCTTCTACTTTTTTGCCATCATTCAACACCAAATAGGCTTTGTCAGGTTTGATTTTTTTGTCTTTCGAATCTTCATTAAACAATTGATATTTCAGTGAGAGCAATGTTTTGTATTCTTTGTCTTTGTCTTTGAATTCTTCTACATTCACGATTTTTACATGATTCACTAAAAAGCGAATGTGATCCCAACCAGCATTTTCATAATTCGTTTCATACCAAACGACGTCTTTGATTTTCGGATCGATTCCCTTAGTTACGATTTCTTCAAAATACCCGTCATCACTCAATTTTTCACTTCCCACAACTACTTCATCTGACGAATCGCTGATCAACGTTTCCGTTCCAGACCCAGAGACCACTTCCCCTGATTCTTCCACTGTTGAGCATGCACCTAGAGTAAACAAAACGCCTACACCTAAAACGAAACCTGCAACTAATGATGTTTTCTTCATTGTAAATCCTGTCCTTTCTTTTATTATTTTTATTCCATCTCAGGTATACCATTTAACCCAAAAAAGCGAATACCTAATTTTTTATTTTAAAAACAAAAAAACGCGAAAAATAATTCGCGTTTCGGTGCTATCATGAAGTGCAGATAAGAACAATGACCATTGAAAAGAAAGGACTGAGTTTTTTTGAGAGCGCTTGTGGTCGTCCTAACTGCCGTTTTGTTAAGTATCAGCCCTCTTTCAGCTGACTTTTATCTGGAAAGGACGGACAGACATACTTCTAACGCAATGTTTTCTCGGATAGAAGTTGCCCAAAATGAGTGGGCGCCTACTAGGTCACAAAGATTCGTCGGAACGCTGATGCTTCCTGATGCAAAAGACAGCTTGCTTACAGCTGACGGGCATTTTCTGAGAAGACCTTCCAAGCTTGCGACGAATAGGCGAGGAGCAATAGCAGCTTGTAGGGTTCAAAAAACACCCAAAACCGCACGGGGCAGTCATCTTTCTCAGCGCTGTAGCTCTTTAGCCCCTACGACTTTGCGGTTAGAAAAAGCATGTCAGGCACAGGCAATCAAACGTCTTTAGCTCTCATCCGAGTATCTGGTGTCGTACATGACGCCTTCATCCACAGGGTTTCCGCAGTGATGGCACATAGGTAAGTCAAAAACAAATGATCCTCAAAACGTTTATCCTCACGTGTATCCTAGACAAATCTACTTCCCCATCCTGAACACAAAAAATAGCCACTACCTACTTTCCACTTACTTGTGCCATCCTCTGCTTGATAAAATGATCAAAATTTTTTGATTGAAAAGAAAAAATTGCCTATTCTGTTTTGATCATTTTTTAGTGATCGATCATTACTTAGCTAGCTAAGCCCCCAAACCCAAAGCAGCCTCCGAAACTGTTTTTCGGGGGGCTGCTTTGGGTTTACACCTTGTTTGACTCCTTATAATTTTTAGTACAGCAGCTAAGTCTCTCTTTGAATATCATTGAACTCTATTAATGATCTATCAAATTACCTATATAAATCCATTTCAACTAAATATTCTCATGCTCCTTCATTCGTTTCCCTCAAAATCTAAATTTTGCTTTTTGTTTTATAAGGTTCAATAGTGACTATTACATGCGTCAATACATTGCAAAAAAGAGCTTAAATACCTTTAAAATTGTATCTTTCTCTCATTTTTAGTAGCCGTACCATCCACAAATTATTAATTATACATTTTTTTAATTTGTGATATAGTTTTTACATAGGAGGGAGAGAATGAAAAAAATATTAAAAAGAAACCAACCACTTTTCTTTTTGCATGTGATTTTATGCGCAATTGCAGCGCTCATTCAAGTTGGGGTTGCTTTGGTGTATAGACAAATCACTGAGGTTGCTATGTCAGGAGATGTAAAAAGACTTTTATTTATTGGTATATTCGCCTTCTTTTACATCTTATTGAACACGATGAGCGATTTTATTCCAAGAAGAAGTAAATCCGTCTTAGTTCAATCAATAATGAATCAACTGAGAGAGAGTCTCTCGCAGAAAATCGTTCGAATGAATCCGGTACTATTTCTTAAAAATGAGAAAAACGAGTATCTCTCAAAGTTGGCAAATGAAATGAAAGTCGTTGAATTAGAATTTTTAAAGCCCGGATTTGGACTGATTTTAAGCATTTTTACCTTTCTATTCTCTCTTTTATTCACACTAAAATTAAACACTTCTTTTTCATTGATTATGCTGCTCTTAGCTTTTAGTCCTTTGCTAGCCCCTTATTTCGCTAAGCGAATCCTTAGTGATCGTCGCAAGTCCGTTGTTCTGGAGCAAGATCGTACTCTTAGTTTATTTGACCAACTTCTCTCAGGATACATGACCTTACGTGTCGGCAAAGGTTTTCCAACATATACGAAAATTTTTACTAACAGTAGTGAACGATTAAAAAAGGAAAGTATCACTTTTGAAACCTTACAAGGACTGACTTATGCAATTTCTTTTGGACTTGGGGATCTTGCTTATTCAGGGACATGGATCGTTGGTGGCTTCTTTGTTGCTGCCAAAATAATCACCATTCCCGATCTTATTGCGATGACTACACTAATGAGTACGATTGCCGGTCCGTTAGAGTATTTCAGTACTTCAGTTACAGATATTTTAGCGAGCAAGAAGGTCGCGGACGATCTTATAGCTTTCATTGATGGCACCGATGATGATGAGCCCAATCGCTCACTTGAACTTGCAGAACCAATAACTACTTTATCGATTGAAAATCTGCATTTCCATCATGGAAATCGCTTGATTTTTAATGGTTTTACTCAAACATTTGAGCGTGGAAAAAAATATGCTATCACTGGCGCAAGCGGTAGTGGGAAGTCGACACTATTGAATATTTTAGCGGGAATTTACCCTATCGACGATCGTCAAGTATTGGTTGACCAGCAAGAGATGAATCAGCTATCTAGAGACTCCCTTTATGAGAAAGTCGCACTTGTCCAACAAAAAACTGCTATCTTCCAGACGAGTATTGCTTACAACGTTTCTATTTTTAGTGAATACGAACTTGAAAAAATCGTTGATGTTTTAAAACGAAGTGGATTAGATGATCGTTTTGATAACAATGATTTAACCGATACGCAAGATAATACATGGATAAACTTTCTTTCTGGCGGCGAGCTTAGACGGCTTGAGATTGCTCGGGCAATCTTTAAAGATTCCGATGTTATTCTTTTTGACGAACCAACATCTGGTCTAGACAGTATAAACGAGATGATTATCAGTGACTTAATCTGCTCACTTACAGATAAAATAGTCATTGTCGTTACTCACTCAACAAATCAGGAATTTCTAGGTTCATTTGATGAGCTAATTCAGTTAAATAGATCATGAATTTAGATGATATAGGCCTACCTTATGTCATCTGGAAATATAAAAGAAAGGAGAGGTATACAATGAAAGTAATCTCTGAAGCTTCAAAAGAACAAATCATCACCATGTGTGGAAGTAATCAGCATTCCCATCATCCACCAATCATCTTACCTGAAGAGACTGATACACCATTTTCAAATCAGAAAAAAGAAGAGATAAAAAAAGAAGAGAAAGCTAGTTAAGAGAAAATCATTTGATCCTTACTTTACTTATTAATAAGAATAATAGCAATCAAAGAAGGGGTCGTGACTAGCTATATATGTCTCGACCCCTTCTTACATATTTCCCGCAAACGCAAATAATTTTTTTAACAGCTATTTGTTATCAACTTTCTTCATATACAGAATTGGATAAGGGTTTCCTTGTTCGTCTAACTCGCTTCTTCTGTATACCTCAAATCCCATATGCTCATAAAATCCTTTCGCCTGAGGATTCTGTTCATTTACTCCCAGTTCATTTACAGCATAGTTTTCCATCCCGTATGCCAAGAGTTTCTTTCCTAGGCCCTTGTCTCTTTGTTCATTTGCTATAAACAGCATTTCAAGATTTCGATCCGAGATCCCCATGAAACCAGCTGGCTCTCCATGCTCACTTTCTACGACAATCAAATGCGGCACATGATGCAATGCCTCTGGAATGTATTGCTTAATGGCTTGGATTTCAGACTCTGACAAAAAGGTGTGCGTCGCCTTAACAGAACTCTCCCAAACTTCAATTAATTGTTGCTCTAACTTTTGATTCATATTATTTACTTCTTTTATATTCATGGATAGTCACACTCTCATCAGCTTTTTTTCGTTTTTCATAACAAGAACCGATTATTTCCTTGATCCAAGTTAAGAATTTTCATCATCATCATACCATGAGATGGATTTATTTAAAATCTATGGATAAAAAATGCCTCGCTCAAATAGATAACGAAACAATCAATTCTAAGAGAGTATGACTTGCTTTGAAACACACTAAAAAAGGAGCTTTCAATATTGATAATTTCTCAAATCATTCTGTTGAAATAAAAATACTTGTAGCTTTTTCTTCCCGAATAGTCGCCATAACGAACAAAATATATTCTTTTAAACAAACGATTTTAAACCACTTGCCCTAGAGTCCACTTTAGGGTTTATGATTACTTATAGAAAAAGATAAGGAGAACCAACGATGAATATAAAAAAAGCAGCGGAAATGTTTGATTTGAGCGTAGACACATTGCGCTATTATGAACGAGTCGGTGTGATTCCACCTGTCCAACGCAATGAGAGTGGCTATCGGGTGTACACAACAAATGATCTAAACTGGATCTATTTAGCAAAACATTTACGAAATGCAGGACTGTCCATCGAATCGCTAATTGAATTTGCTCAATTGGCACAAGTGCGTGAAAGTCAAAATGTCGAAAAAGCTCAGAAACAGATTTTAGCCGATCAACTCGAAGAATTAGAGAAAAAGTTAGCAGAAATGCAGGAAGTGCGAGACCTGCTTATTTATAAGATAGAAACGTATGATGAGCATATCGCAAAATTCAAAGCAGGAAATATGACCCCTGATAAAGTGGAAAAATTATGGGAACGAAAAAAGTAACATCTTTTACTTGCTATGGACTTAACTCCAAGGTTTAGGATAGAACATGCAATGAAAATTAGAGGAGGAAACATTATGCAAACAATCACACTCAATAATGGTGTCACCATGCCGCAACTAGGATTTGGGGTTTATCAAATTCCTTTGGAAGAAACAGCAGAAGCTGTTTACCAAGCAATCAAAGCTGGGTATCGACTGATCGACACCGCTTCTATTTATGGAAATGAAGCAGAAACAGGCGAGGGAATCAAGCGCGCCATCACTGAAGGTCTAGTCACTCGAGAAGAACTTTTTGTTACTTCTAAATTATTTATTCTCCAAACTTCCGAAGATAAAGCGAAAGAAACGATTGAACTTTCGCTTGAAACAATGGGATTAACTTACCTCGATCTTTACCTTATTCACCAACCATATGGAGATATTTATGGTGCTTGGCGCTCCATGGTTGCTGCTCAAAAAACAGGGAAATTACGTGCAATTGGCGTTTCAAATTTCAAATCAGCTAAGATGATCGAGTTTGTCGGCTTGAATGAGGTGAAACCTCAAATCAATCAAATCGAAGTGAACCCTTGGAATCAACGAGTGGAAGATCAGGAATGGCATGATAAATATGACGTCCAAGTTGAAGCTTGGGCACCTTTTGCAGAAGGACGCCATGACCTATTTACCAATCCGACATTAGCAGAAATTGGCAAGCAATATGGCAAAACGGTTGGCCAAGTTGTTCTTCGCTGGTTGATGCAAAGAGGGATTGTCGCTTTAGCAAAAACAGTTCGTCCAGAACGGATGGCTGAAAACATTGCTATTTTTGACTTTGAGCTTTCCCAGGAAGACATTGAAAAAATAGCCGCTTTAGATAAAAAAGAGTCCGCATTCTTTGACCACGATGCTCCCCAACAAGTGGAATGGTTTATGAATCGGATGTTAGATACTGAAAGCTAATAAGGAAAACACTATAAGTCCGCTCCCCTTGCAAAAGGAGGCGGACTTATAGTGTTTCTTACTGAATGGTAGGTCGTCACTTTTCTTTGTAAAAATGAAACTGTTTTTGAAACTCCGGCTAGTGAATCTGCACGGATCAAATAACTGGCTTTCATACTTAATCGTGGGTCCTAAATGATGACCTACAAAGTGACGAAGGACGTACATTCGTAGAACTGTGCAAAGCAACAAGCCTAAGACGCTTATCTGGCCTCTCAAATTTCCTTTCACCAAATATGTTTTAGAGATTCTATACGTACCTATAGATAAATTGCCCCCAATTCTTCTACTCTTAAGGGGAAACAATAAAAGAAATCTTTAAATCAAGATAGCTGCTGCCATCACAACGAAATTATAGAAGCTATGTGCAAAAATGGATTCCAAAATATTTCCCCTACGTAAATAGGTGATCGTCAAATAAAACCCTATGACAAAGTAGGGAAAAAGAGCAAAAAGATTCCCGTTCGCATTTACAATATGACTCTGAGTAAAAAGCAAGAGGCTTCCGACAGCAGTGATGATTCTCAGCCATCGTTTTTCTCCAACATAAATCAGTGTGTAGCGATAAAGTATTTCCTCAAAAACAGGTGCTAGCAAAAGGGCATCAAATACAAAGGGAAGGGTTCTTTGATCTGAGGGATAAACAAAAATCAACGCATTGAGATCACGAAATAAAAGAACATTAATTAAACCGATAGTGAGGATAATACTCGTAGGTACGATGAGACCGATTTTTATTAGCGCAATTTTATTTAGCTTTTGATAACTCTCTACTAAATAATTACGAAAGAGTATAGTACCGAATAAAATGAATAGTAATTTTATTCCAATATAATTATAACTCATCAAATATCTTGCATAAGAAGAAGGAATGCCACGTATTGCTAGCCCCTTCCATATGACATAAAACAATAAAAATAACCCTCTTTTCAACTTATCCCTCCTATTGAACGAAAGCTGTATACTCCAGATAGTTTTACTCTTCTTTCAGTTCTTCCTATCTCTAAAATAACAATAAACCAAATAACCACTCGAGCATACTAACAAAGGAAGTCCGACATAGAGCATACCAATTCCTAACGGATAATTAATAGCAAGGTCAAGTTGGATATCCTTAAGTTCTTCTTGACTGATTGTGTCAAAATCTTGAATAGGGATCAAAATCGTTTGTAAAAAAAAGCCAACGACCGTGATAAAAAGACTGAAACAAAAAACGCCGAATGCAAATTTTTTCATAAGAGACCTCTTTTCAGCATACACTTTATTGCTTTATGATCTTATTATACACACCATTCATCAAAAAAAGAATCTTAAAATATTTTTACACATTATACTTGCAACAATTAACAAGGAAATCATCCTATAGAAGTCATTCCTTAGCTGGATAAAGGAGTCTCCTCACTAATAATCCTTCCATCAAACAACATAGGAAGTGTTTAATTTCCTTCATTCGACTTACTTGAAATCTGCCTCTATGAAGACTAGAAACACGTATCCAAATCACCGCTATCCACCGTATTTAGAGTATCGATGTGCTTTTTTAAGACAGTGCCGAAATGGCAGACCTTTTCTCCGAAAAAATCAGAGGGGATGCTAACAAAAATACCGCTAGCAGTAAACGAATCATCGTCCTTACCAACGGCATTTTATGAAAGATTCTGTCCTAGCTTCTCTAAAAATTCCACTTCATATTTTTAGTCGGGCACTGTTTTTATTGCAAAAAAATTTTCTTTTCTTTAGCTTAGCAAAGGTGGATTGCCATTCTTTTCTAGGACATGTTTTGTGGTCCGTAGTAAAAAGATTCAGTACTTTTTAAACGGTTCTTTGTCTCGTAAATGAAGATTCTCATGATTGTCTTCGATCATTTCAATCACTCTTGGTTCACTCGTAGCGTATGCTTCCTTCAACGCAGCGTCTAAAGCTTCTTTGGAACGTACACGGACTGCTTTAATACCGTAGCTTTCAGCCATTTCTTTATACCCAATATAATCGATATCGACCCCTTCTTTTTGTCCGTTATAGTCTAGTTCTTGTTGGAATTCAACCATGTTGTATTCTTTATCCACCCAGATTACTTGCACAATATTCAAATTGTAATGGACTACTGTAGCTAATTCTTGTGAGGAAAACATAAAGCTGCCATCCCCACCTGAAGACAAAATCTTTTCCTCAGGACGCAACAATGCTGCTGAAATCGCCCAAGGAAGACCGACGCCTAAGGTTTGTTCCCCATCAGACATTAAGAAATGTTTTGGCCGATACACCTTTAGGTACGAACCCAACCACACTTCATGACTTCCTCCATCCATAACAACGGTCGTATTTGGATGAGCATCAATTATTTTTTGCAAAGAATCAACAATTTCCAATGGATGTAGTGCATCCTCAGTTGTTTGGCTGGGTACTTTTTTCTTCGCTGTCAATTTTTCTTGCAAGTCATGGACAACCATTTTCCACTCATCCGTAATGGCTTGATCCGTTATGCTATTGGTAATATTTTTTAGATTTTTTGCGATATTGCCTAAGAGTATGGTGTCAGGGAGATAAGTTTCATCTAAATGATCCACTACAGTATCAATATCAATAATGCGCTTGTTATCGCTATTCCAAACAGAAGCCCAGTATTCAACCAAATTTAATCCCAATGTAATCACTAAATCACTGTTAAAAACTAGTTCATCCCCAGGCAGGTTATTAAACAGCCCCACTCGACCCACATAGTTTTGAGAAAACTCGTCCGTCAATAGACCTGTAGCTTCGAACGTCTCCACGACCGGAATTCCCGTTTTTTTAACGAACGCTTGAATGGCAGCCGCCGCATTATCGTCGGCTGCCCGAGCACCAACGATAATAACTGGGCGTTTGGCCGCTTTGATTTTTTCAACTGCACTAAGAATGGCAGTTTCGTCACTGATCGTATTGTCCAATTGATTCACTAAGGTCGAAAAAGCCAAACCAGATTTAGTGGTCTCTGCTAACAGAATATTACCTGGAATATCCATAAAAACGGCCCCGGGATTGCCATTGATACTTGAGACATACGCATTCGCTACTTCATCTGCAAGAGCATCGGTATGCTGAATTTCCTTGGCATATTTAGTAATCGTTGAATCATTCATTACGCCAGAAATATTAGGATTTTGAGGATACGGTGTTACTAACTTCGCTTGTGGAACTTGTCCGGCAATAGCCAATACCGGGTCACCATCAGAAGTCGCCGTAGCTAAAGGTGTGACCAAATTCAAAGCCCCCGGTCCTGACGTAGTCATCACTACACCAGGTTTACCAGTCATGCGCCCAATTCCTTGTGCCATGAAACCCGCATTTTGTTCATGTCTTACCGTAACAACTTTAATCTCTTCACGTTTCTTCAAAGCCATTAATAGCGGACCCAACTTGCCGCCTGGCAATTGAAAGACATATTCCACGCCATTTTTAATCAATGTATCTATAATCAAGTCTGCACCGTTCTTATTCATAATAAATCTCTCCTAAATGTTTTTTGCAAGTTGTTTATTAGGATTACTTGAGATAGCTGTAAAGGTAATAAATTTGCTTACTCGTGTACTATAGATTCAAAAGAAAGAATTGTACATTAGGGAATTTTTTTATACGTCTATTTCTTATTGCCTTCTTACGATTAGGAGATGAATTGTTTTACAAATAGTAAGTAAATCCTTATGATACTCTCAGACATACGGAAAAGGAGACAACGGAAGATGACAAGAAAAATATACAATTGCGAAAATGGCTGCGCGGTCGAATCGACTTTACAAATGATTTCAGGTCGTTGGAAAAGCGTTATCTTATATCATTTGATGTTTGATGGGTCGCTTCGCTATAACGAACTACAAAAGCTGATTCCCGGCATCACTAGAAGAATGGTCTCTTTGCAGTTGAAAGATTTAGAAAAGGATGGATTGATCTATCGTAAGGTCGTTCAGGAAAAACCATTACAGGTTGTGTATGGAATGACCGATTATGGCTACTCTTTAAAAGAGATCATTGAATTATTGTATCGCTGGGGCGAAGATTTTAATCACAAAAACGCGGGATTACTTGAAGAAGAATGTTTAACTTGCAATTGATCGCGACTGCTAGTAAAAATGAGGTTTTTAACGTGAAAAAGATTGAAAATATTGAAGAATTATATGAAGCATTAAGCACATCAATGGAACATTCAACGTGGTGGGATACAGAAAATCCATGGGAAATCGTTGTCGGATCAATTTTGGTTCAAAATACCAATTGGAAAAATGCGGCCTATTCCTTAGCAAACATCAGAAGAGAGATTGGATTTTCTCCGAAAAGATTGGCAGAAATTGATCAGTTCCTTCTTCAGGATCTGATTCGGCCCAGTGGTTTCTACAAAAATAAATCCCGCGCGATAAAAGAAATCTTTTCTTGGTTTCAGCGCTACAACTATGATATCGGTATTATACAGAAAAAAGAACAGGCTGAGTTACGAAAAGAGTTGCTAGCTATCTATGGTGTTGGCTATGAAACGGCAGATGTACTAATGGTTTTTGTGTTTAATAAGGTCGTGTTTATCGCTGATAAATACGCACAACGAATTTTTAGTCGCTTAGGCCTAAATGAGCCGCTTACTTACCTCACTCTTCAAAATATGATCGAATTACCGGATACATTTACCAATGAACAAGCACAAAATTTTCATGGTTGGCTAGTTGATTACGGTCAAGTCCATTTGAGATCGGATAAAGACTGGCAAGCAGGCTTCTTAAGTCAGTTTACACTCGTTCACCTCTAATTGTGGTATAAAAAAATTCCCTAATTTACATTTCATTGACCGAGGATTACGCTGTCCTTGTTACAAAAACACGTTTCAAGGAGGAGATAGTATGAACGATCCATTTTTAGGATTACAAGACGTGCCAGCGTTTCACGTGACCAGTAAGGACATTGTTGACGGGAAACTTATGGATAAGAAATTTATGTCTGGCGATTTTGGGATTGAGGATGGACAAGACATTTCACCAGAGCTTCATTGGACCGGTGCACCAAGCAATACGAAAAGCTATGCGGTTACCTTATACGACCCTGATGCACCAACTGGATCCGGATTCTGGCATTGGGCAGTCATGAATATCCCCGCTTCTGTAGAGGAATTATCACAAGGAGCCGGCAGTAGCGATAACGCAAAGCTGCCACAAGGAGCCGTTCAATTACCAAATGATGCCCGCATGAAAAAATATATTGGTGCTGCACCGCCCAAAGGTCATGGTGTTCATCACTACTTCTTAACGGTTTGGGCATTGGCTATTGAGAAAGTTGAAATTCCTGAGGATTCTACCCCAGCCTTTTTCATTTTTAATACCTTTGGACATGTCCTAGCTCGTGGTGTTGTGAACTTTGAAGTCGAAGTGAAATAGGGAAAGCTCAGAGAGGAAGATACGTAATGAATGCTGCAAAAGAAAACTATTTTGGCAAACTAGAACAAGTCCATGAATTTTATGATGCGATGCCTACCGGTGTTAGCTTATCGGAAACCGGGAGAATCTTTATTAATTTTCCTGAATGGGGAGACCAAGTAACCGCGACAGTCGTTGAACGAGTAGACGGCAAATTAATTCCTTATCCTAGCCAAGAAGCGAATACATTTGATCCTCAAAATCCGGAAAACGGATTTCTAAGTGTACAAAGTATCGTTGCTGATGGTGCTGGTACTTTGTGGGTATTGGATACCGCTGCACCCAAATTCACCGTTCCTGTTAAGGGTGGTGCAAAACTGGTTGCTGTGGATTTAAGTACCAATCAAATTCGCAAAGTCTATACTTTTTCATCAGATGTCGTCCTAGACTCTACGTATTTGAATGATGTTCGAATTGATTTACGCCGCGGTTCTGAAGGGGTAGCCTATATAACCGATTCTTCTATTACCGGTCCTGGTGCGTTGATCGTACTCGATTTAGGTACTGGCGATGCGTTCCGTATTTTAGATGGCGCCCCCTCCACCGCGGTTGATCCAGCCTTCATTCCTAAAGTTGAAGGCGAGATTTTGTTAAATCGCTCGGCTGATGGAACAACTTCGCCTTGGCAAGTGGCAGCTGACGGCCTAGCGATTTCTCCCGATGGAAAAACCTTGTTTTTTAGTCCTTTATCCAGTCGACATTTATACTCAATTGAAACTGATAAAATTTTCAACAAAGAAATTGACGATCATGCGTTAGAAGCACATGTTAAAGATTGGGGCGAAAAAGGCGCCTCCGATGGCATGATTACGGCAGAAGATGGAACGATCTATGCTGGCGACTATGAAAACAACAGCATTCGTGTGATTCACACGGATGGTACAATGGAGACTTTGGCTCACGATCCGCGTATTTTATGGCCAGATACTTTATCTATTGGACCAGATCAATACTTATATTTTAACGCCAACCAGCTGCAACGGCAGGCTAGTTTTCACAAAGGAGAAGACCTGAGAGAGAAGCCTTACAGTCTGTTCCGCATTTTTATCGGAAAAAATCCTGCGAAAGCAAACTAACCGGTCTTGATCCAAATGGAGGGCAATACGTAAAAGAACTAATGCGATTTTCTATCCAGAAAAGGAGGAATTAAGATGTCAGAACAGAAAACGATGAATGTAATAGGCTTTTTCGAAGGCCTGCCAATTGAAGCTACGCATAGTTTTATTGACCAAAAAGAAGGAATCCCTGTTCCAGGTCCTCGTGATTTATTAGTAAAAATCAAAGCCGTTTCGGTCAATCCAGTCGACACCAAATTACGGCAAACGACTCGCAAGCGAAATGCCCTGCGTATCTTAGGTTTTGATGCGGTCGGAGAAGTGGTCGCTGTCGGAAAAGATGTCATAAAATTTACTGTTGGTGATCGGGTCTTTTATGCAGGAACCACCACTCGATCAGGAAGCAATCAAGAATATCAAGCAGTCGATGAACGGATCGTTGCCCTAGCCCCTAAAAATTTAACAGATGAAGAGGCTGCTGCATTCCCATTGACTGCATTAACCGCTTATGAATTGCTGTTTGAAAAATTCGGCTTGACTCCTAAAGAAAACGCCAATCAAGGGAAAAGTATTCTCGTTATCAATGGTGCGGGTGGCGTCGGATCGATACTGAATCAGTTGGCTCATTGGGCAGGTCTAGAAGTGTATGCTACCGCTAGTTCAAAAAATTTTGACTGGCTTAAAAAAACCGGGGTTGACCACCCTTTAGACTACCATCACGACCTAAGGGACAGCTTTCGAGAATTAGGCGTTCCGAATGTCGATTATATCGCTGTCTTGTTTGACATCACCCAATACTTTGATCAAATCAGCCATTTGGTAAAACCTTATGGTCATGTGGGCACGATCGTTGGCATTCACGAGCCCCTTGATTTAAGTGTATGGAAAAACCTTTCTGTTAGCTTTGATTGGGAGTATATGTTTGCTAAAACAGACCACGACTATCAAATCGAGACACAAGGACAAGCGCTAAAAGTGATTGCTGATTTAGCAAATGAAGGGACACTAAAAACAACCTTAAGCAAAGTCTATTCGGATGGAATCAACGCGGTAAATTTGAAGCGTGCAACGAGAGATGTCGAAAGTGGCCATATGTTGGGAAAAGTCGTCGTAAGTGGTCCTTTTAATGGAAACCTTACAGGGAATTAATCGCCCGAGCCATTTAATGAATGCTCCCTTCAACAGAATTCATCATATATTCTAATACACTATCACTGATTTTTCGTAACAGCCGGATTCTCAAAGAATGATTTGTAGATGAAAAAAGCATTCAGAAAACAATGGGTATCTGGATGCTTCATTCATCAATATAATAATCTAATGGATAACATAGTTAAAACTGAAATCAAGGTAAATCCATATTCGTTTTTCATAAAATCATCATCCATTCATAACTTAAAAAATAGTCATTCTTAGTAAGTGTTTATTTTCAAGAAAATTCATTCTCTTTACTTAGTAAGATAGAAAAAGACAACAACCATTATGACAACAAGTACCCAAAAATACCATTTTTCAGAGTTTTTTTTCTTCATATCTATTCTCCCTTTCTATTCATCTCAATTTTGAAAAAAACATAATAAGCAAAATATCGCCTTCTTGAAGGGCAATCGCTATCTGACTCCCTATCCGATTAATTCTCGGTTAACTCATCCCTAAATTTCAGGAATAGGTCTTTCGCTTGTCCTGTACTCATGTTTGTCAGGACTTTAATTTTCTTGACCATGCCAATATCATTTTCGTTTTTTGAAAGCATTTGTCGCGCCATTTCTTCTTTGATCTCTGCTTCTTCTTCCTTCGTTAAATTTCTGACTTCTTTCTTTTTACCAAATAATCCCATCCTGTTCTCCCCTTCTTATAAAATTTATGCGCTTTTCACACTAGCCAGACTGAGCATTCTTTTTATCTAAAATGCGTTTTTCTATCCATCACTTGATTCCTATACTCTAATCTACCATTTCTGTCGAAACCGAGGAAATGGTTAGTTCTCTTTTTTATTTTTAGGGAAGATATAAAAATAAAACACGGAGCCAATGATGATCGCTGGCGGCACCGAGATGCTCAATAATTTTAAAGCAGTGTTTAAAAGTACACCAAATTTTTCTTGAATAGAAAGATTCATAATCGTGCTGAAGTCTTGATTGAACGAAGTAACGATCATCGTGGCAAAAAAGATCAAGCAAAAACTAATCACCCCATACTTGATACTTACTTTTAAATCATCATTGTCTTTCTTAGTTTCTTCCAAAAGTAATATTTCTAATGAGATATCTAATTCTTCGGCTATTTTGATCATATTTTTTTTGCTAGGGTACGTAGCACCTAGCTCCCATTTAGAGATCGTCTTATCACTTACTTCTAATAATTCTGCTAGCATACTTTGTGTTAGCTTGTTTTTTTCTCTATATTCTTTCAGCTTCATTGCTAATATTGTTTCCTTCATTTCAACAACTCCTCATCGATTTCTATCTTTCATTTTGACATAAAACCTACCATTTAACAGGAATTCTTGAAAAAGAGAGTAGAATAGAGGGGATTTTTTTAGCTACTTCTGGTGATTTGCCTGAAACATACTACCGAATCCTTCCTTACAACAATAGTTGCTGTGCATTCTGATATCTTCTAAATAATGTCAAACCAGAAATTATAAGCATCTGTAAATAATTAAAGGAGGAGCAAAAAATTTCCGGTTTTTGCCCCCTCATTTCTCAAGAAAATTTGATAATAGAATATTTTCTATCTATCATTCTTATTAGAAGAAACCAAAGTATTTTTTCACTTCAATATACACTAAAGGAAAAATGGATAAGCCGATTACCCATAGCCAGTCAACTGCACGAAGAGAGACAAAGCCAAAACTGGTTTGCGTGAATGGAATCGTTACTAACAAGATAATGATCAATGCACCTATGAAGGTTGTCATTACTAACAACGGATTGCTCAAAAAACGCAGCTTCAGAATAGATTCTTTACTTCTACAATTAAACATATGCACAATAGTTGATAATCCCAATACAATAAATGTCATTGTCTGCGAAACCTCTATCGATTCTAGACGTCCAATTAGAATCGCGCCTAATGTGACGCCTGTAAAAACAATTGAAATTTCTACAATTTTTACCAATAATCCTTGCGCAAAAATGCTCGTGTATTTAGCGATCGGGGCTTCCATCATTGCTTTTTTATCGACTGGTTCAATACTAAGACTCATTCCTGGGATTCCATCTGCAACTACTTTTATGATTAACAATTGAACCGCTGTAACAGGTGCTCCCCACCCAACGAGCAAGGAAATTAAAACGATCGTCAGTGCAGAAATATTGCAACCAAGCATCGCGTATAATGATTTTCTGATATTGCTGTATACCCGTCGTCCTTCTTCAACCGCCTGAACAATCGTCGCAAAATTATCGTCTACTAAAACCATATCAGAAGCTTCCTTTGCTACTTCTGTGCCACCTCCCATTGCGATCCCTACATCAGCTGCTTTTAATGCAGGTGCATCATTGACACCATCGCCAGTCATAGCGACAATCTCATCGTTTTTTTGGAATGCTTTTACGATTCGAATTTTATCTTCTGGGGAAGTACGAGCAAAGACTCGATAGTCATCAATCACACGAGCTAATTTTTCATCGCTCATTTCATGTAAATCCGCTCCGGTCATTGCTTTTTTCCCATCGGTGAGAATTCCTACATCCTCTGCGATTTTCTTTGCTGTCAGTAAGTGGTCCCCTGTGATCATTACGGTTTGAATCCCTGCTTGTTTTGCAATAGAAACAGCCGTATAGCTTTCGGGCCGAGCTGGGTCGATAATCCCAACAAATCCTGCAAATTCTAACTGACTTTCAAGAATTTCTTCAGTAAAACGTGTAGGTTTTTCATCGTATCTTTTATAAGCAACGCCCAAAACACGATAGGCTTGGTTGGCCAACTCATCATGCTTACTCAAGTAGGCAGGGTTGTTCGCATCAATGAGATCCAAGCGATCAAAAGCCCCTTTTGTGACAGAAACATACTGGTTGTTTACTTTATATAAGACAGTCATTCTTTTTCGTTTTGAATCAAAGGGAACTTCATGAATCTGTTTAAAACTTGACGTAAATTTTTCTAGTTCCTCTTTAGTGAAGAGCGATGCCAGTTTTTTTCTGATCCCCAACTCTGTTGGATTACTAGTTACTGTTGTATTTTCTTCCATCGAACTAGCAATATAGAAGAGAAATAAGAGATTTTTTCCCTTCTCTTCTGTTATTTCTAAGCAGGAAGTCAGTCTATCCTTCATCATAATAACTTCTTTCACGATCATCTTATTTTCCGTAATCGTTCCAGTTTTGTCTGAGCAGATGATTGAAACACCCCCAACGGTTTCTACTGTTGAAGGAGTCCTAACGATGGTTTTCTTCAGTGCCATATTCCTCATCCCAACAGCTAGAGAGATTGTTACTACGACTGGCAAAACCTCTGGAATAGCAGCAACAGCCATTGATATTGCAGTCATGATACTGGTCTCTAAAGACAATCCTTTGCTGATTCCTATAGCAATCGCTAGAAAGCCAGAGAGAATAGCGATTAGGCCTAGAACTTTCCCCAGTTTTTGCATTTTTATTTGTAAAGGTGCTATGGTTGTTTCTTCCTTGCTTAATAAGCTCGATATTTTACCAATTTCCGTATTCATTCCTGTCTTTTCAACTCGAACGTTTGCTTTTCCTGTGACTACCAATGAGCCAGAAAAAACCCAGTCTTTTCTGTCCCCTAAAGAATCTTCCCTAGAAGAAATATAGGTGGGATCTTTTTCACTTGGTTCACTTTCACCAGTTAGAAACGATTCATCAACAAAGAAATTACTACTAGTTAAAAGCTTAGCATCTGCTGGAATACGGTCCCCTAATGCCAACTGAACAATATCACCAGGAACAATGTTCAAACTTTCAATCTCTTTTAACGCCCCATCTCTGAATACTTTACTTACGGGAACACTCATCTTATTTAATTCACTCATTGATTTTTCCGCATGTTTTTGCTGTCGAATCGACAAATATAGATTAAGAATGACAATTGAAAAGATGACTATTGGTTCCGTAAAATCATCAGGATGATTTTGAAAAGCAACATAACTAGATAAGAGCGTTGCAACGATTAAAATCAAGATGGTAATATCCTTCATCGACTCTTTCAAATAGTCATAAAAATGCTTCTCATCTTTGCTTTCTATGGAATTAAACCCATATTTTTCTAGCCTCATTTCTGCTTCTTTACTGGAAAGTCCCGACTGGTTAGGACTCTTTCCGTTTTCTTTCAATTGTTCTTTTACCATCTGCCTATACCTCCTAAAACAAAAAAGAAGTCAGACAAACTAACCATAAAAGCCTAAGGTTAGTTTTTCTGACTTCAATAAGATTTATTCCGGCGAACAAATCTAATGTCATTATTTAAATTCCACCTAATTATTGCACATCCGAATATTTGGGTCAAGATTTTCACGATGACCGATCAATCAAAATGAGAGAATCGTATGCAAAATCGAGAAAAAGTACGTGTACATCCTGATCCTAAAGATAAGAAGCACGCCTCTACAAAATGATTTCAGGATTTTCTTTACTTAGCACATAATCATTACCTGTTACGTTAAAATATTCTTGAATCAACAGACTTAACTCTTTGATTGCTTCATTCGCCCGAGCCCGTTGCGTTTCATTGATCGACTCAATGAATAAAACAGCATGGGTGGTCTCTTCTGTTAACATCGTACGTTGGGCTTCCCGCCAATTTAAGCATCGACAGATTGCACCTTTCTCATCATAGTAAATGACTTCCTTTTCCAAAGCTGGGGAATCAGTATCTGCACCTAAAGGGAAGAAGGATTCGCCACCTTTTGCAACGCCTAAATGAAGGTCGCCAACGATTGTATCGAGATCTTCTCCGCCTAAAGGGACGCCATATTTCAAGGAAATACTATTATAGATATCTACTAAGGGATTGATGGGAGAAAATTTTCTGTCTTGATTCACCCGTTTCAACAGTGCTTCGATGGAAGAGCGTACCCCTTTTTTCGTTTTAAATTGCTGAAAAGCACTTCGCCATTCTTGGATCACTTGGTTTTCACTGAAGGTGTCGGTCGTTAAGTAGCGCTTTGCTTGTTCTTTACTACTTTTTAGCAAGTCAGTAAAAAACGTTTCGTGTGCAGCATCGGCAACATTGTTTATATTTTTTACAACAAGGCAGTTGATTTGTGCTTCTGGAAATAGTGCCCAAAATTCTTGATCGATCATTATTTTCTTCACTTTCTCTACACTCCTATTTAGTTTATTTGAACAAATTCATGTCCTTTATTTTTCAGGCTCTCTGTTTTTTCAGGAGCCAGCCGAGCTATATCCTTTTTAACAAAATATCAGCTACCTGTGCTTCCTCCCCTAGGTAGCATGAATGTACATTCAATCAGATCCAATCTCCCCAGCGGCGTTATTCGTTTAATAGTCTCTTTTGATCCCATTCTTGACGTTGACCCAATCAACTTCTACCGAAGATTTTATTTTTGCCAGCATTTCCGCAAGATTTTTTCTTTCTAAAGCAGATAACTGTTGAATCGCTACTTTATTTGAATAGTTATTTTCTCTTATGATTAATTGAACCGCCTGTTTTCCTTTGGCGGTTGTGTACAAGTGTTTGATTTTTTTATTTTCTTTGTCCGGCTCTTTTAGAATAAACCCATTTTCCTCTAACTTTTTTACCGCCCGGGACAAAGTCGTGCGATCAACTTTGATCAGTTCGGCTAGTCGTTCAGGAATAATTCCTTCATTTTCAAATATACGAACTAAGTAAATGTATTGTCCTTTACTGAGTTGAACCTCTTTAAATTCAATATTAGCAATGGATTCCAACATTCTACTGATTGAACCTATCTCACGAAGTATATCCTCCACGAACTATCCCCTCCCTATCTAGGACTATAATAGCCCACCATTGTTGCATATGCAACAATAATGGGCTTGATTTACTTTTTTACTCACTCTTAGAAAATGGGTGCATGGCATAAGCTTGTTGTTTCTGTTCTCAAAAAAAGCAGGAGAATACCGAGAAAAACTTCTCTGTACTCTCCTTTTACAATCATTCCAAGTAGAAATACTATTCGAATTTCTCCTAATTTCAAAACCAAATTCATGAAGGTGATTGCTTAGACCAACAGGGAAAGCAAGGAGATTCGGCGTCCGACTGGTTCAATTTGCCAGCCCCATTCTGTCATCGGTAAGTAGGGATTTTTCACCCCTGTCGCAATGTTGCCACTGACTTTTTCTAAAAACTTTGACAAATGAACACAACGAGTCATAAAAAATAAAAACATGTTATTAATAAAAAAGAGAAAAAGAGTGTTTTCTCTTTTCCTCTTCCTATTCTACATAGTATTTAGTATAAGTTCTTTTCTTTAATAAGATACTTCGAAAGTAAGAAAAGAGCTATAGACAAGATAACTAAATAAAGCGATCCCACAATCCAAGTAGTATCATTCATAAAACCTTTCGATTGTGATATTACTGAAAATGAATCTAAATAGCTTAGTGGAATATATTGAATATACTCTTTTACCAAAGGATGATCTTGAATCAATGAAAATCCGTAGTAAACAAGTACACTACTACCTATTACAATAATGTTCTTTTTTATCAATATTCCCAATGCTATTAGCAACATTGATATAAAAGCAAATACAACTAGACTATAGGTGATGTAAGAAAGCAAAAATAAAGAAACAGGAGTAATGGATAGATTATTAGGATCATTTCCAATAACTATTGGCGAAAGTGGTGAGCCAAATCCATTCATCAACCCTTGGATAATAAAGTTCATCAATGATAAACCTATAACTATACTAAACATACCCATCAATGAAACAACAAATTTCGATAAAAGAATATTTGCTTTCTTTTTGACCGTTAATGAATAAAGAAACCGACTTTTGTTTTCATAATCTCCGCTAGTTAAATCCCCAAAAAACACTAAAAGTAATAAAATGAAATTAACCGAAGACAAAAAGCTACTAGTTATTTCTCCTAAAGAACTCCAAGCTTTCACTGGAATATCCAGATCAGTATCTACTTCTATCTGATTATCGAAAATATATTGCAATTTCATTATTCTAGGCTTGGACGAAACGTTCATAGGGTCTACGTCGGGATGCTGATAGCCATCATCCATTTCATCTGTAAACTCTAAAATTGTTTTTTCTAAGGACCAATATTGATTCATATTTGATTGCTCTAATGCTGTTCTTTGCTGATAGATAATATTTAATATTTTATCAGTTTTCTCAATATACTCGCTAAGAAACTTTTTGTCTTCTTCGTCAATGCCTGAGTCTTCCATCTCAAGCTTTGCATTATCTTGTTCAGAAGAAATCATAGAAATACGATCCTCTAACTCAGGTAGTGTAGTATCAATAAAGCGATTGCTTAATTGATTGGTTGAGTATAACTGTACTCCAATTAGTAATACTGCAAATACGAGCATTGCTTGATTTTTTTTATTATTTATGAGTTTTAAAAATTCCAAGTAAATAATTTTTTTCATATAGCTTCACCAATATTAAAAACATGTTGTTCTAGATACTCTATAGAAATCTCTTCTTTACTATACTCGACGATTTTTTGATGAGTAAAAATCAAAATTTTGTCAGAGAGCTCAGTGACATCTATTAATTGGTGAGACGAGAAAAAGATAAGTTTATTTCCTTTTAGTTTATTCAATAACCGAATGGTTAATTTCCGATTTTTTGGATCTAATCCATTAAGAACTTCATCCAGTAACAAAATATCTGTGTCGAGACTTAGTGTCATTATCAATAAAAGCAATTGTCTCATCCCTAAAGAATACTTCTTTACTTTTTTCTTTAAAGCATCTGAAAAAGAAAAATAGGCGACATACTCTTTTACTAATTCTGGATTAAGATTGGGAAGAGCTTCTAAATGCTGTTTCCCCGTCAATTCTTGACTCAAAATTTTTTCATCTAAGAAAAAGGAAACTTTGCCTACTGCATCTGCTGTACTATTGATAGTCTGATCAAACACTCTGATTTCTCCCGTAGTCGCTTTGAAAATACCAGAAAGCAACGAGAGAAATGTAGTTTTTCCTACCCCATTTGGGCCAATACAACCGATAAGCGAATGCTTTTCAAATGTTAAATTGCAATTATGAAAAATCGTGGTACTACCAAATTGTTTACTCATGTCTCTAATCTCAATCATTGTTGTATCACTCCTAAAACTGGCTATTAAGAAAGGAAGGGGTGTCTTTTAAACGTTTATTTATCTATAATCGTAGATATAGTTTGTAGTAACAATCGCATGAAGTCCCGAATAGTACTTAGTCTTTTTCTCATCGACAGGGTGACAATATCTTGTATAGCGAATTGTTCTCCAATAATTGGTTGTAGAAGTAATACGTCCCAATATATCTAACACTTGTACTCGACTACTTTTTACAGTTACATCATAGTCGCAGCACTTGCAATGCTAGCTCCCGCAGCGAAAAACAATGAGGCAATAGTTATAACTAAAAAACCAACATTAACAACTTTTTTTATCTTATCCTCCTAGTAAAGCCCTTCCTTTTAATTTAATATATAGTAGGAAAACAAAATTGTCTATATTTTCTAACATTTTTAATTTAAATAAATCGATTCATTAAAATTAAAATCAATTAAATAATTTTAGATTTCAAACACATAGTAGCTACAGTTATTGCCTATGTACCGAGTACTTCCATCACATCTATATATTGACCCTCAAAAAACCAGAATAAGTCATCTGAAAGCCGACTTATTCTGGTTAATGATGATCTTTACTTTATTTTTTCGTTGAAAGAATTGTTTATTTCTCTTTCACTGCAACCCAAATCTCACTGTAACAATTTTCTAGACCTTCATCATAGTTTGTAAAAGAAAGCTCTGGGGCTTGGACCAATTCGTAGTTTGATGAGGGCAGCCATTCAGAATAGATCTTTCCCCAAGTATCTTGTAAAGTCTGAGGAAATGGTCCCTTATTTGGGAAAATCGCCCATTTGTGTTTCGCAATAGGTAGTTGCTCCAAATCATCAAAAAGATTTTCTTGTGTTGTCGCAAAACCGATGAAATGTGTTAGTTCTCCTGTTTCTTCCATCCTTCCTTCATCGAACGCGTAGGAAGCGTTCAACACCTGATTAGGATACATATTCCCTAATTTACGCATTTCTGTTCGTTGCTTTTCCGTCATTGATTGTGCCAGCTCTTGAACCACCTTGTTTGTTCCTTCAAATTGTATGGGAACACGCTTTGAGACACCCACTAAATTGAATGTGGGTTTTTCTTCAATTTTAAAATCCATTGAAACTCCTCCTTTAACATTAATATAAAAGGATAGTGGAGGAAAAGACTTTTGAAACTGATTTTTGATAATCTCGGAAGGCAAGAAGCCTGACCATTCTCGGAATGCTCTTGAAAATCCCTCTACGGACTGGTAGCCGTATTTAAAGGCTACTTCTGTTACGGATTCACCTTTGATTAAATCACTATTAGCCAATGCCAACCGTCGATTTCTAACATATTCTACTAATGAAATCCCAGCAATAAATGAAAACGTACGCTTTAAATGGTATTCAGATAACCCCATCGTTTTAGCAGCCTCTGCCAGTGAAATCTCTTGTGTTAATCGCTCTTCGATATACGTCATCAACCGATTCAACTCTTGAATCATTTCTTCCACCTCACCTATGTACTGATTCTATATAAGATTCCGTTATCGGACTTGATAAATGCTAGACTAATATTATCGGTTTCACCTATTGGAATGACGAATCGTTTAATCTCAAACTTCATGCACGTATTCCTATAAAAATAGTGCCTATTTCCAACTTGTTTTTCTTCAACACCTATTAAACACCTCCTTACTCACAATTGCTAACAGAATACTCGATAGATTTGAATGAGTCTAGAAGATTTTTTATGTTTTTATCGCTTTTCTCTGAAACTTCGTGGATATTCTTCCGGTAACGAACTGTTCTAAAATTCATCGTCTCCTATTTTCAGCTGAACATAGATTTTGTTACGAGTTTCTGTGCACTATATAGAATACTTTTCATAGAAATTTGTTCAAAGAAAAGAATGTCCAGAAAACAGTCATTTTCTGAACACTCCAATTTTAATGGTAACCACAGTTTTATAATTTTTCTTAATTTTGAATTCCATATCGAGATTATGTTAATTTGGGGAAGAATTAACACGCGCACTAATTTATTATCATTTCTTAATCGTTTTATAAATACCATATGCACAATATAAAATAAACAAGACGGGGATAGCGATTAATGGCGTTTTTAGTAATAAATAAGGATCTAAAACACCATTGACTGTACCTTGTTTAACCAAAAGATAGTTGCAGTAACTGATCAATTGTAATTGAAAAAATAGAATGAATCCGATAAATAAACTATAAATGTATTGTTTCTCCATCTTTTTCTCCTTAGAGGTTTTTAAATGAGTAATCCCAATGACCAAAGGTTTTTACAGTAGCGGTTTTAGTTGTCTTTGTTTTGACCCCACTTATATATTCACGCTGTACTACTTTTGTAGATTTGTACACTGGTCTAAAAATTATTTGTTGTCTTTTACCTGCGGGGATGTTTATAGAATAAGATACTCCGTAAGTCTTTGATTGCCCAATTGTAATTCCCAACGATGCTCCGATTTTATCGGCACCAATTGGATAACTACCTGAAATAGAAGACGAAACAGATCTACTAGAAGTATTTGAGTTAGTGGCTGACAATGTTGCTTTTCCCTTTCCAGACGGTCCATTTCTCCATGCGCCATAGGATGTACCAGCTGATGTTTTCGATTCAATTCTCCACATTCTATATTGAGCTACCCTAGTATTTACTTGTATACCTTTCGAGTACAAGTTCGTATCATTATCAAGATTAATTTCAGGAATGTTTAAGTACTCTGCTCCTTCGTCCGAAAAAATTGGTGCATTTTCGTCAGGAAGAATAAGTTCGTTAGTTTCTTCCATTGTTTCTGCTTTAGCATAAGTTACTGCACCACCAAAAGCTGTAAATACAGTGGATGCAATTATTGCTGTTAACATAGTTGTTACGATAGATTTATTCATTTTGATCCCTCTTTCATTTTTTATATACTAAGTATCCTTGAAATATGAAAAAAATGTAAGGAACAAAAAGTTTACATCATCGGCTTACTACTAAAGGTAAACGAAAAGGTTATTTTTAGTAGTTACTATTACACCTTCAGAATTAAAATTGTCTTCACCATAGAATGGGACTACTCATTTAATAGTTTATCTCTTTCTTGAACTAATTCTTTTTCTTTATCAATCAGTGTAAGAAATGTTTTATCAGAATACAGTTCTTCCTGAGTATTACCCCTAAATAGAAGAAATTCTTCCGCATAGTTTAATTTTTGCTGATTGACGCTTCTTCTTTCGTTACAAACAGTAAGTAAATTTCGTTTTTTCATTCTTACTCCTACTGATTTTGACGTTATTCAATCTGTTCGATCGAAACTGATCCCCAACCCATATAATTTGCTAAGTGTCCGTATCCAGCATATAAATTTAACGCCAGTGCTAAAATGCTGATAAGCCAAATTAATTTGTAGTATGAATTACAGCGCTTATTTCTGACAAATACGAACATACACACAATAATGCCTACTGGAAATATGAACGATGCTAACGCTGAAAGACCGATTAAAACCAGACTTTCATCTTTTCCCAAGGTATTTCTTAAAAGTCTGAGCTTCTGTTTCTTACTAGCAATATCTTCATTATTATGTTCAATTTTTTTCTTCAATTTTTCATTCTCATCGAGTAGCTCTCCAATAGAAACTTCATAAAGTTGGCTCAATAGAATTAAGTTATCGTAGTCAGGATAGCCTCGGTCATTTTCCCACTTTGAAATAGATTGTCTTGAAACATTAAGCTTTTCAGCTACAAACACTTGTGAGAATCCTTTGTTTTCTCGATGTGACTTAAGTTTTTCCCCGAGTTCCATCATTAAATACACCTACTTATTATTTTACAACCAGTTTACCATTTGAAATAGTCGTCGTCACGCTCGCATTAGAAGTCATTGTTCCAATCTTGTGTTTGAAATTACAGATAGCTCTTGATGAATTGCTACTCAAAGAACTTGAAGTAATACTTCCTTGATAAGTGGTCATATTTAAATTAGTTGCAGATGTGAATTGTTTGTTCGAGTTAACAGTCACATTGTACGACACTAACCAATTACCCGTGCTTTTTTTTGAGACTTTGTATGTCCCTTTACCTACCCTAGTACCGGATGAAATATTTTCAATCATTAGTTCAATGGTTTCTCCCGAGTCATCTATATACGATGACTCGCTTCTAATAGTTGTTGAATCAAGGTCAAATACTAATTCCTCATTTTCGTGCGCAAGTCCCGTGGCTGGAAAAAAAAGAATACCTACCCCTAATATAAATAACGCAAATATTTTGTTCATTTCGTTCTCCTATTCTAAATTTTTCTCTTAGTATACATTGTAATAATGGCATTTATAAGTATCGTTCTATTTACACTACGTAAACTTCAGGTTTACATCCCTTCGTAAACCTGAAATGTAAATAGATTAGTCCTTTAAAGTAAATAGATATGTGGCATTATGAAAATGTAAATGGAAAAGGAGTGTGAATGATGGAAAAGAGAATATTTAAAAATAAAAAAACGTCATTATTGTTTACCATACTTTCAATAGTTGCATTATCCATACTTATTTTTTTAGTTTTGCCCGGCCTCTTATTAACTAATCCTAAGTCCGAAGAAACTCAAACTATTGTTTTCGAAAACACCATAAGTTATGGATTACGTGATAGTAATGGTCAGATAGTTGATGTAGGTACACAAATAAACCAAAGCGGCTCATCTTCATTTTCAGGGGATCTTGAAATTATCCAAGATATGGAGGGACAATACCTTTATTACTTAAACATTTTAAAGGACTTGCATGAAATTCCCTATGAAGTTAATGGTAAAGAAGTTACTTCGGCAAACATGTTTTCATTGACCAATAAACAGAAAATAAATATAGACCTTTCAATAGATAATATTTCTGAGGGAAACGAACTAATGGTTTTACTTTTTAAATATCCGAAATCGAACGACTCGATGACCTTGGAAAGAAGTTTAGAATACTCGGTTATGGGACTAAGATTCAATTTGACTAATAACAGTACCTATCCTCAGTCCATTAAATTTCTTAATGATAATGATACGAACGATTACAATGCCAGAATTTCAATGGTAAATGTTCAATCTTCAAATGAAGCGATCCTCGAACTTGAAAAAAGATCTAATGACAGTGTGGAGCTTCTTTTGGGACAAACTAGTCATGAGAACAGCAGACACTCTATCCTTTCCTTTGTAAATGGCTCTCTCATAGAAAAAAACGAACTGCCTCCAAACACCGTGTATGAAATCTCTGATAATAAATTGTATAGGATTCCGATTAAAATTCCCTTCACAAAAAAAGAAAACAGTATTTTTCAATTAGTTGATGTTCTGTCGCCATATCAAATGAACGATGGGATATATTCTATTACTGAGATTGATTTCTCAAATCCTATCCTCATAAAAAATAGTAAGTAGGTGGAAAAATATGAAAAAAACAGCAAATCTTGTAAATAACTTAATTTTCGCATATTTCATATATTGTATATACGTCATAATCTCGCCAATAGTTGTGCCATTTATTTTCCAGTTATTGTTAGCAAAAGAGGTTCCTTTGGATACAGTAAATCACAGTTTCTCTTTCGTGAAAGCAGTATTATTTATTGTTTTCATCTTGAAAGGTAACTTTGAGAATAAAAAGAAAGAAGGTCATCATAATGAAAAAAGTACTATATAAAATGGGGGTACTGAGCCTCTTACCACTCACGACACTACCAGGTTTTGCATACGCCTCTGAAGAAGGTGAAAATATTCAAGAAGAACCAATTCTAGAAGAAGTAGTCGTCTCGAATAGTGATTCCAGCTCCATGGCTGGTGGAGTTTCACGGTCTTCCATCAAATGTACTACGACTGCTACAATCCATTACACACTCGCTCCAATAAGTGCAGCGTCCTCTGCAACTGGAGAAGCTGCTAAAATGATGGACAGTATCTTTGTACGATCACGACTTTACAATTCAAACGGTGTACTGAAAAATGATAAGTCCTCTACTAAAACAAAAACAGCCTATAATTCTGTTAAAACAAATCATGCCCCAGTAAGTGTGTCAAAAAACTATACCTATGCAAATTCAACATTTAAGAAATCAGGTTATTCAACGGTCACTCATGAAGTTAGAGCGAATCAGTAAAGGAGAATCAATAATGAAAAGAAAAATTATACTTTTTACATTCTTGCTAAGCATCTTAGGATTCAGTGTCTCCACTACAGCCCTTGCAAGCGAACAAGGAAATCTACTTGAAGTTGTTGACTCAAACGAAGCAACAATGTCGAACGCACGCACACGCTCTTCTATTTCAGTAAAAGGAAATCTATCAAAATCTAATCTAGTTTTTGTGGCTACTTCAACTGCTAGTCAAAAACAAGATTCTATCTGGTCGAAATGTGAGTCTTATACATCTGGAAAAAAACTCATAAACAGCGATCAGAATACAGTAAAAAATAGCAAATATGGAAGCGCACAAGCAACGTTTGGTATACTGCACACTAGCCCTAAATCTTTAGGGTATCATCAGTTTAAAAAATCAGGCTACAACACTGTAACACTAACAACAAAATATAATTGGTAAAATGAAAATGGGGGCGTGACATAAGTTAATTAGATACGCCTTCCAAAAAATAAGGACCAAAACTCAAATTTTTATATGTATATTTTGGACACCCAAATTCCCTCGCCAATAAAGTGAATCTGGCGAGGGATATTTATTATTATAATCAAATATTTTTCAAGCAATTACAGGTTTAGTGCTGCTTCCAAGAATAATCTTCCCATACCACTAATACTGGTATAAGCAGACATGTATGCACGTCCATTTCCAGCTGTATTTTGGGAAGCATATCCCCATCCAGTATTATAAGAGAAGGTATTGCTAGTAGGATATTTCCATGCAGTCTGTTGAACATTTGGTCCTCTATAAGTTACATAACGATCGGAGACGATAATTGATGAGGTAGAAGCTTTGCTCCAGGATCTATGACATTTTTCAACCTTGATAGTATTACCAGAAATCCAATAGGTCAACGTTATACTCGATTTCGCAACACCATTATTAGCTGAACCAGTATTAGTAGATAATGGGGAAATATTAGTATTATCAGGAGTAAAGTAATAGTCGACTTCTATAGTAGTCTCATACTTCTTTTCTTCTAATGCAGGAACCATTGAAAATTTACTTAAATAAGTTAATTCCTTATGTTCGATAACTTTTGTTTGCGTACTTCCTTCTCCGACAACACCTTCAGCGGAAGTAATCTTTGCCTCAACTGTAGAAATAGTTGCTAGAGAATCGGCTTTAGCCTGTAAAGTATTTCCAAACAATATCGTCAATGAGACAAATCCGATAACAGTGATAAGTATTTTTTCATTTGAGTTCTCCTTTTTTATAATCTGGAGGCTGTTGCAGAAACTCTATAGCTAGCCATTCCAGACATTGTTACTGTTCCTGATACCGTAGTTTTTGCAGTAGCTGCTCCACCATAATTGTAAACATATCCCCATCCAGTATTATACGTGGTTAATGAATTAGAAGTAGACGTTCTTTCTAAGGCATTGGTAAAACCCTGTTGAACTTTTAAGTTTCTGCTTGAAACACTTGCGAAGGAACTGGTCAATGTAAATTTGGAAGAAGCGCTAGTTACTTTAATGTTGTATCCAGATTTTGTATAAGTAATTCTTGCAAGTACTTTCACAGCTTCGGTTGAATTTGTTTCATCATCATTACTAGCAAATGGTTTGATCATATTGCTGTCAGTTTCATCTTCAGGAGTAAACTCAATCTCAAACTCAGAAACGTAGCTCTTTTCTTCGCTAACATTGCCATCGGTTATCATACTTGATCTTAAAGAAGGTACTTCATACGTTAACTCAACATTTTCATTTACGTATTCCCCAGTATCAATATTTTGAACTGAAAAATTAATTTCGTCAGTTCTCTCAATTTGACTAGCTGCACCTTTATCTGACAACAAAAATACGCTACCAACAAAACGGAAAACGCAAGAACGATTTGTTTCATGATTACCTCCAAATATATCCATCAAACCAATTTGATTGTAATCAAAAAATATCTTTTCACTTCAAATACATTTAAAAGTTTTTATTCGATTTTAAAAACACAAAATTTATTTGTTTGCATATTTGAAATTTTACCCTATATAATAGAATAAATAAGATTTATATTATAAAACAAGGAGGGATTTATAATGAAAAAAATCTGTTTAAGTATTTCAGCATTACTAGTACTTGTGGCTATAGGGGGATGTACTTCCAGAAATAACAATAACGGAACGAGTAGTTCCAGTATCGAAGTAAGTGCTACAAGTGATTCTGCTACTAATCCTACGGGAGATAGCATCGATAGTATGAGAACTGATGGCGATAACTCAAGGTTTAAAGTAGAACAAAAAGCGGGGCAATCCATTCATATCATGTCTACTAATCTAAAGACTGAAGAAGCGACAGAAATAGTTAATTCGGAATTTGTAAGTAACTCCCAAAGCAGAGAATTAGAATTGATTTTTACCACTCAAAACAATAAATTTGAAGTCTCATTGTCGGCTTCAGGTAGTGAAGAATTATCTGATACCAATACTTTTACGGCTGATCAAAAATATGTTGCATTCATCCCCTATAGTTCTGAAGAAAAAAATAAGTTAGGTGTTTTCGTAATGAGTAATGATCAGAAGATTATTACTGATATAAAAAATGATTTGGATAATATAACTAACTATATTGAAAGTGATTCAGATTTTTACGAACAATCGATAGAGGTAAAATAGATTAGTATCTCCCATCCTAGCATAGTTTATTATATCAGGTGTTAAATTTATAATATTAAGTTGATCAAAATAAAGAGTGCCCAGATAATAACTCTGGACACTCTTTATTTTGTGGGTAAAACAACCTTTGGGTTTACAATACACTCTATTAAATAAGGGGAAGATTTTCATAGGTTGACATTACCTGGATACTCTCACGTGCACTATATGTTCGTTAAGTAATACTCAACGAGAGAATTAGTTAGTTACAGTTCCTGTTTCTAAATTGATGGTATAATTCGTGTTTTTAATTTTGATAGTTTCCTTATCAGATAGAAAATCATTAGGAATTTCTAGATTCACTCTCTTCTTTGGATTAAAAATAGCTTGTAGCTGTATCCTTTTCGAGACTTCAATAATCCCCTTTCCATCCTCTAGATCCGGATAATATTCCCAGACTTCAGGTTGTTCAAATACATTGAGATTCAATTGAACCTCAACATTAGTGTGATCCTTTGATTTAGTAACAGTAACAGAATCTACATCGTCTTTACCAATATCCATTGAGGGAGAAAAATAGTTTAAAACAAATATAGAAATTAATAAGGTTAAACAAAGTGTCGCTATTTTCCATCCTTTGTATTTTTTTGACATATTAACCTTTTGTGCGAAATCTTTTACCATTACAGAATCACCTCGTAAAATTTCATCTAAGGAAAATTCAAAAAAAATGCTAAGTTCTACAAGAGTATCTATATTAGGGTATGATAATTCATTTTCCCAGCGAGAAACAGTTTGACGTGTAACATTAAACTGCTTCGCAATATCTTCTTGTGTTAAATTTAAATCAGTTCTCTTTTGGCGTAACATTTTTCCGATTTCCATAAATAAAGTTTATCCTCCAAGGGTTCGTTTGTTTAGCAATTGCCATTTAACAATTGATTTTGTAAAACATAAATTGCTCTAATTATTTTATTGTACCTGTAAACGAGTAAGAATTGTTTATCAAGTTACCATTATAAAATTGAGCATACCAAGTTGTACTAGATTTAATTCCATTCCAGATTACTGTCCGGCTTTTCCCTGCTTTGACAGAAAAAGAAATATACGTTGTACTACTATTTTTACACTTTATATCTATAACATTTTTTCCTGTATTACTAATCGATACGGTATAAGAAGTTTTTCCTTTAAATGTATACGAAGAATACACGTATCCCCCTCGATCACTACTTCCACTAAGGGAATATTTACCTTTGGAAGCTATGTTCCAATTGCTACTTGGCACATTAGCTCCTCTAGTCAACCCAGGGATAGTTATGCCAATATTTTCAATTGGGTGATCGCTTAAATCGGCATCCGTTTCAACATCACTAATCATTTCAATTCCCTCAGAAACCCAAATCTCTGATTCTTCAGCTGAAGCTGCTACACCCCATTAATAAAGATAGAACAGCTGCAATCCCTAAAATAATTTTCTTCACAATGATCATCTCCGATTTTTTCTGATTACTATATCAGTCAAGTAGGATTATACATTGTGTTCGACAAAACAGGCACGCAATTATCATGTTACATCCCTGAAAACATGCTATTCTACCGTATTCGTCTTTCTATTTGTTGCCCCCCATCTTTTCATGAGAGGGACCCACTCTTCTAAAGATTCGATTTTTCCACCAGCCTCTTCGATCTATCTTTTTTGCTTTTGCACAATATGGTTATCTATTTTAGTAATCCCTTGAAAATAAAAGGTCAGTATTTTGGTAATCTTTTTGATTTATAGGCTGATCGATTTCATCATAAATTTTACCCTAACTTAATACCGACTGAATAACTGAACTTAGATTTTGTTACGTGTTTCTGAACACAATAATTAAGACTAATGAATAAAACTGTAGTCTACGATAAATCACTTTCTTGATCAACTGGTAACCAGCTTCATCAACACCAGAAAATACTTCTAACGGAGAATTATTGTACCTCTTACCATCTTCGAATCCATAGAAATCTTGATTGGTAAACAAGTGATACGCCAAAGCGACCAATCGTTGTTCCCCACCACTTAGGAGGACAAAAAAATAGACGTGCAAAGCAAGTCTATAGCGTCAATGATTGATATCTTACCGAAATCTTGCTATAATTACTATGTAAAGAGGAGTTGCGTCAACAACTCCCCTACAGCACCGCTTAAGACGGTGGCCAGATTTAATTACTTTTTAAAAAATAATCGTCGCCTGGCTAAAGAGGACGGTTATTTTTTTGCACTCTTTTTTCGTTTCTTCTTGCTTTTACGCTTAGAAGAACGAGTGTTTATAATCGTATCTGCTAGTTTCACACATGCTTCGATTAAACCAATAAAGGCTAATAAAACAGGCGCTATTGCTAACAAAATGCCGATTATATCTACACCTTGCAAAAGACTGCTCCTTTCTTCAGATTTCGATAGTACATTCATAATGCACCACCTCACTTTCAAAAAAAGCGCCACCGTCACAAACTCTACTGTATCCTTATTATACCAAAACCCACGCTAAAAACCGATATTTATCAAGGTTTTTAGCGTTTATTCATGCGATAAAAAGGGCTAAAATAAAGGAACCATTCACTCGTTTTATCCACTTTGAAAGATTTTTCTTACCTCAAGAACACATACCTACACCATTTTTTCTCTGACCTTACCTCAAAAAATACCCATTCTTCACCCTTCATCCTCCCAAGACAGCTCATCCAAGATCCTAATCAACTTCTGAACTTCTTGATTCAACATCGCACTCTTTAAGTAAGCATATTGAATATAAAAGATCTCCTTATCTTCAGGGATCAGCGGTATTTTCACTAAGCCTTCCATTTCTTGAAACACGGGAAATTCCGTCATCAAGGTAATGCCGATATTGGAACTGACCAGCTGGCCAATCGTCTGGACGTCTGAAAAATAAAAGGGGACTTCGGGTTTCTTCTTTGATTTCTCACTTAAATTCTGAAAGGCGCGCATGTGGGTATAGCCTTTTTCCAATAGGATAAAGGGATATTCGGCAGCTTCTTCAAATGAGATTTCCTTTTTCTTAGCTAATGGATTTTCTTTTGACACAAAAATAAAAAACTCTTGCTGATGCAATAATTTCACCTGCAGATTCGGGTGGACGAGGGGATTGACACTGCCCAGCAAGCTAAAATCGATTTTTCCTGATAATAGTTTTGAAAGCAATTCATTGGATCCCCCAGATACCAAGTGAAATTTCGAAATAAAGCGGATGATCTCTTTTTCATCTAAGAGTTTCGAAAAAACTTTGGAACGAATGATCGGCGGCAAACCGATGTGGGTCCGGTTGTTTTTAGCATGGTCGATGGCTCGGTCCAAGGTCACAAATTCGTCTAAGATATACTGTGCATGAGCTTTCAAAATTTCCCCTTCCGTGGTCAATGAGATGGAGCGATGCGAGGCTTCTCGCACGATCAAATCACAACCATAATGCTCTTCCAAGCGTTTGACAGCGTAGCTGACGGTTGGTTGACTGACCGCAAATTTATGCGCCACTTGGGTAAAAGAAAGCATATCTGCCAAAGCGTTAAAGTATTCTAAATCTCGTATGTTCATCGTCTGATTTCTCCCTTAGCCGATTCAAGCTCGCATCGGCTTTGTTATAAATAATTTTTATTATACCACCGATAGTTGACTATAATTCTGTCCGAGGATTAAAGTAGCTAATGGAAATGAACGAGTACTCAAAATATATCCATTGGAGGAACATAATGAAAGCACATGACATTTTAAACAACCCATTTTTAAACAAAGGAACCGCGTTTACACAAGAAGAACGAAAAGAACTAGGATTGATCGGTTTATTGCCCCCACACGTGCAAACGATCGAAGAACAAGCAGAACAAGCCTATTTGCAATATGTCACCAAAGAATCAGACATTGAAAAACGTCACTTTTTAATGGAGATCTTTAATACCAATCGGACATTGTTCTACTATTTGTTCAACCAACATATCGTTGAATTCAATCCGATCGTCTACGATCCAACGATTGCTGATACCATTGAAAATTATAGCCGCCTATTCGTTGATCCTCAATATGCAGCATATTTAGATATCAACCATCCAGAAAACATCGAAGAAACGTTGAAAAACGCCGCTGGCGATCGGGACATTCGCTTGATCGTAGCCACTGACGCTGAAGGAATTCTTGGGATTGGTGACTGGGGTGTCCAAGGTGTTGATATTTCTGTCGGTAAATTGATGATTTATACAGCAGCTGCTGGGATCGACCCTGCTTCTGTTTTACCAATCGTGATCGATGCCGGTACCAACCGCAAAGAATTGTTAGAGGATCATTTGTATCTAGGCAATCGTCAAGAACGTGTCTACGGTGACGCTTACTACCAATTCATCGATCAATTTGTTCAAACGGCAGAATCATTGTTCCCTAAACTTTACTTGCATTGGGAAGACTTTGGCCGTTCAAATGCTGCAACGATTTTGGACAAATACAAACAAACAATTCCAACTTTTAACGATGACATCCAAGGAACGGGAATCGTTGTACTGGGTGGTATCTTCGGCGCATTAGATATTACAGGTGAAAAATTAACGGATCAAGTCTACTTATGTTATGGCGGTGGTTCCGCTGGTGCTGGGATTGCCAGTCGAGTCCATGCGGAAATGGTCAGCGAAGGTCTTTCAGAAGAAGAAGCCTACAATCATTTCTTTATGGTTGACAAACAAGGGCTTTTGTTCGATGATATGTCCGATTTGACTCCTGCACAAAAACCATTTGCCAAAAAACGGGCTGACTTTGCCAATGCTGGCGATATGACGCAATTGATCAATGTCATTAAAGTCGCAAAACCAACGATTTTGGTCGGTACTTCAACCAATGCGGGTGCCTTTACCAAAGAAGTGGTGGAAGCGATGTGTGAAAACACTGCTCGTCCAGTGATTTTCCCTATCTCTAATCCAACCAAAAAATTAGAAGCAACGGCTGAACAAGTAATCGAATGGTCTGATGGAAAAGCCTTTGTGGCAACCGGTGTCCCTTCAGGAACGATCCAATACAAAGGAGTCGACTACCAAATCGGTCAAGCAAACAACGCCTTGATCTATCCTGGTCTAGGGTTAGGTATGTTGGCTTCAGAAGCCTCTCTCTTGACCGACGAAATGATTGGTGCCGCTGCTCACTCATTAAGTGGTTTGGTTGATTTGAGCCAACCCGGTGCACCTGTTCTCCCACCATTTGAATACGTTGCGGACGTTTCTATCAAAGTGGCTGAAGCAGTTGCCAATAAAGCCCAAGAACAAGGACTAGCCCAAGCGCAAGAAACCGATATGGCAAAAGCTGTCCAAAATCTTAAATGGTATCCAACATACTAGGAAGGTCTGAAAAATGAATAAATTAAAAACGATGACGATTTCGGGAATTAGTCTTCCCTTGTATCTCTTTTTCATGGTTGTCATATTCAGTGCGATTGCCTTAGACAAGTTGCCATTAAATATGGTTGGGATCACCATTTTACTGGTTGCCTTAGGACACCTGCTGTATTTCATTGGGGAAAAACTCCCAATCATGAATTCTTATCTTGGCGGTGGGTCAGTTTTTACCCTGCTTGGTGCCACCCTTTTAGCCTCCTTCCATCTCGTTCCCACGAAAGTCATTGACGCGGTCAGTGACTTCATGGGGGGCGGTTTTGGTTTTCTTGATTTCTATATTGCCGCTTTGATTTGCGGCTCGATTTTAGGTATGAACCGCAATTTGTTGGTGAAAGCTTCTACGAAATTCATTCCTGTTGCTTTGATCACCATGGTAGTAGGCTTTTTCTCCGTCGGCCTTGTCGGTATGCTGCTAGGCAATGGCTTTGCTGATTCGGTGATGTACGTATCTCTACCAATGATGTCTGGCGGGATGGGTGCGGGAATCACCCCACTTTCACAAATTTATGCCGATGGCTTGGCAAACGGCAATCAAGCCGCCATCTTTTCTCAATTAGCGCCAGCAGTTACTTTCGGGAATATTCTTGCCATTATTGGTGCTTTATTTATCGCTAAGGCCTTTGCTAAAACCAAATACAATGGCCATGGCACCCTGATCAATGCCACGAAAGAAGAATTAGAAAAACCAAAAATAACACTTGATGCCCAACAAATCGGGGTCGGGATGCTGTTTTCCTTCTCACTGTTGGTCGTTGGTGCGATTTTAAGCGACTTTTTCCCTAAAATTCACGAGTATGCCTTTATGATCGTGATTGTCTTTATTCTAAAAGCCTTGAACATTGTCCCTAAGAAACTCGAAGATTCTGTGGTGATGTTCAACAATGTTGTGATGACGAATTTGACCCATGCGGTCTTGGCGGGGATTGGTTTGGCATTGATCGATCTGTCAACATTGGCCTCTGCCTTTACTTGGCAATTTGTCGTGCTTTGCCTAACCAGTGTCGTATCTATGGGGGCTGCCAGCTGGTTCTTCGGGATGGTATTGGGGATGTATCCCGTTGAAACCGCAATTGGCGCCGGTATGATCAACAACTCGATGGGGGGAACAGGTAATATCGCTGTATTGTCTGCCTCTGATAGAATGGAAATGATTGCTTTTGCCCAAATGGCCAACCGTTTATGCGGTGCGATTGTGCTAATTTTAGGCGGGATTTTGATCCGTTTCTTCTATTCTTGATCTAAAACAAAAAAAAAGTGCTGCTACGCATGACGCATAGCAGCACTTTTTTGCATTCATCAAGCGAATTCGTCCAATTCGTTGCACGAATCAAACAAAGGTTCAACCATGTCCTCATAAAAGTGTCAACAAGAGCAGTGCCTCTGCACTGCTCTTGCTTTACTGATTCATTCAAGGATTACAGCTTCTGAAACAAGGTTGGGGCTTGATCAGGAGACCAAGTGGCGTCCCCGTAATTTGAGTGGGTGTTAATCACGACATAATTGCTGCCTTTATGGCTCACGATTTCACCACTTGTATACACTTCTGGTGCAGAGAATGTACCTAGTTTCCACACACGGTATTCTGACTCCCCGCCTCCAGGTGTTTCCGTTTCTTCTTTGGCATTGGTTTTCACGCTCAGCTGGTTACTGAAAGCGGATTGTTCGCCCGTTTTGCTGATTGCTTTGATTTGGTAATTGTAGGTTGTATCCGCTGCTAGATTCGTGTCTTCATAGGTTGTTCCTGTGGCTGTAGCGATTTTGACGCCATTGCGGTAAACATCATATCCAGCGATACCATTTGTATGAGTGGATGCTTGCCACATTAAGGACACGCTGCTGTCTGTCACGCTCATTTGGTGTAGGTTGCCTGGTGTCGAAGGGGTTTCGACTTGATTGTCTGCTGCGGTAGTCACTTTCACTGCAGCACTTTTTTCTGAAACTAACGCCGTAAAGCCGACAGCTTCTACTTGATAGCTATAGGTTGTGTTGGCTTTTAATTGCGTGTCGGTAAAGGTTGGCTCAGTAGTGGTTGCCACTAAGGCACCATCACGATACACGTTGTATTCTTTCGCATCGGTTTGACCGTTCCATGCTAAAGCCACCGTGCTGCTAGTCACTCGTTCTGAGCGGACATTTGCTGGTGCTGCTGGTTTTTCGGGAATGACTGTTGAACCGGAAACGTTGACGTCGATCACGTTATAAAAGGCATTTGGCGTATCGGCAACATCCCAGACCGCTAAAATGACATGGTAACCAAGACGATTTTCTGGAATGGTAATGGTATGGCTTGGGCTATTGCTGGCAGCCGATCCATCGTGATTCACAGTAGCGATCAATTCCAAGCTATCTCTTGAAAGTGGCGCGTTTTGATCCCACCCTGGTTTCGTGATATAGTAATGCCATTTTGTGGTCTTGTGAGGCGCTGTATAATGCCAGTTGACCCGCAATGGACCTTGATTGATGTCTTGTTTGGTCCAACGATTGGTTCCTTGTTCATCAAGAACAAAGTCCCCGATTTGTCCAAGTCCACCATCTGCCGAAGCGATGCGACCATCTACTGGTCCTGCTTCTGGAAAGCCTTTTTTAGTTTCCAATGATTGTGGGTTTGAAATGACATTGCCATATTTCTCAAATGCAGCGCTCCACCCTAACGTATTGCGATCCAAAGACCCTTGATAGCCCCGACTGACAGGTGATTCCACATAACCATGAGCAAATACTTGTTTCCCCGTGAAGAACAAGGTCCCTCCAAGTAAGATTGCCACCCCGACCGACCATTTTACCAATGCGTTTTTCATACTCTGCCTCCTAAAATTTTTTATCATCGAATAAACCAAACTTATCCGTTTATTCATTGATTCCGATTCAGTGAAAAGCAAACCCTCCATTTAAAAATAGTTTATTTATATATGTATAATAAATGACCTAATCATTATAAGATTATAATGACTAGTTTTCCGTCCTTTCAGTGAGAAATACAAAAAAACTTGAAACGATTCTCCTAATCACTTAAGAGGATTCGTTCCAAGTTTCTTTCTTTATAGACGATCTTTTTCAGGAAAAAACAGCCGCTTATTTCCCGTTTTCTTTCACATAGTCAGAGGATTGCGCGCCTGCTTGGCGACCAAAGACCATAATGTCGGCTACAGCATTGCCGCCGATTCGATTTTGTCCGTGGATACCGCCGGTCACTTCACCTGCTGCATACAAGCCAGTGATTGGTGTGCCATCTTCTTTCAACACTTGGGTCTTCGTATTGATCTTGACGCCGCCCATTGTATGGTGGATCCCAGGTGCGATTTGAATCGCATAGAATGGTCCTTCCGTCAAATCATAGTCCATCGCCGTTTCACGACCGAAATCTTTGTCGGATTTGTCTGCCACTGCTTGGTTCCATGTATCTAAAGTTTTCTTCAAGGTTGCTGGATCAACATCAATTTTTTCAGCTAACGCTTCGATGGTGTCAGCTTCTACCACTACACCTTGTTCTTTGTAGTAATCGACTTGTTTGGCTCTACCTGCTAACGCATTATCAAAAATCAAGTAGGCATAGCTTTCTGGCAGATCCGTAATAGCAGCTGAAACATTGTCGCGGGTTTCTAATTCATTGTAGAAACGTTCCCCTTGTTGGTTCACCAAAATGGCGCCTTCTCCACGAACGGTTTCACTGATCAACATCCCTGTATCTTGAACCACTGTTGGATGGACTTGGATTTGATCCATATCAACCGTTGCGCCGCCTAATTCTTCGATCATCTTGATGCCATCGCCTGTACTTCCTTCAGAAGTCGTGCTGACATAGCCTTTCAGATCTGGACGATATTTTTCGATCAGTTCTTTGTTGGAGCCAAAACCACCAGTAGTAACAACCACTGCATCACCAGCGATTTCTTTTTCTTCGCCATTGATTTTCACGTTGACGCCAGTGACTTTGCCGTCTGTTTCATTGATTTTTGTCACATCAGCATTTACAAACAAAGGAATTTCTTGCTCATGAATGTTTCTCAACAGGCCATCCACCAAATACGTACCGACTGCTGAACCGTCATGAGGACGATGGATTCGTTTTACACTGGCACCGCCACTGTAACTGATATTGTCTAAAGTGATCCCCATTGAATCCAACCAATCAATCGCTGAAGCAGAGTTGTCTACTAAATAATGCAGCAATTCTTGATCGTTGGTTCCTTTACCACCTTTAAGGGTATCTTCAAAAAATTGTTCATTGGAATCTTCAATACCTTGGGCTTCTTGGAATTTGGTTTCTGATGCGTTCATTCCGCCAGAAGATTTCAAGGTATTTCCGCCTGCGATCGGCATTTTTTCTAAAATGACTGGATTCATTCCAGCATCTTTAGCCGACAAGGCTGCTGCCATCCCTGCACCGCCAGCACCAACGATGACGATATCATATTGATCTTTTAACTCTGCTGGATCGGTATACTCTTGTTGGGAAGCACCTGAAGTGACTTCACTTTCTGAAGAAGAGCTTGCCGCACTGCTGCTGGCTTTTGTTCCGCCATCGGCACCACATGCACTAAGCAACAATAATGAGGCTGCCCCAATCACCCATTTTGACCATCCACTTTTTTTCATTTGTTTCCCTCCGTTTTTCTTGCTCTTTTCTCCTCACTGATCCCCATCATATATGATGAGAAAAGAAGCTTTTTTCTTGTGAACTCTGCCCAACTTGTTACTTTATTAACAATGGTAAATATCTTGCGATCGGACTATTTTTCTATTCGATAGCGATAAAAACATTGTTTAAGCAACATTTCAACAGCGCTCTATTTTATTTAACCATTGTAACAAAAAAAGAAACTAAGTGTCTCGTAATAATTTGTGTATATTTTAACTATCCATTCTCATCTTTTTCTAATTTTATCGGAAAAAGATACTATATTTTCCTCGCTACTTTCTGCTATTGAAAGCTATCACAAAAGACATGCCCATAGAATGACCGTTAAGCTCGCGAGTAAAAAGATATGGCCGCGATTGTTCTTTCACTGTTCTTTTCCCTTTGTGCTGCACCTTCTTTTGTATAATAAAAGAAAAAGCAGAAATGGAGTGGCATATGGAAAAATTGACCCGGATGTTCGAGCGAGTGATCAGTATCTGTATTGATAGCATGTTAGCGATCTTAGTCGTTGTCGTCTTGATTTTTATGGGAAAAGCGATTTTTATGATCAGCACGACGCTCTTTCCTTTAAGTGAAGCGCCCCATCTGTCCTTTTTGATTGAAGAAATTGCCACGTTATTCATTTTGTTAGAAATCATTTTGATGTTGCTGCGGTATATGAAGGACGGACACCATATTCCCGTCCGTTACTTGATTTTGATCAGTATCACTGCGATTTTGCGCGAGTTATTATTGACGCAAGGCATGGCGAACGATGCCCTATTTTTTGCTTTAGCGATCTTTGTTTTGGTACTCGTCTTACTAGTCCTGCAAAAAATCAATGCCTTCCAGCATGCCCAAGAAAAAGACCACTGAAACCACCCCGTCGGATCAGTTGGTTTCAGTGGCTTTTTCGGGATCAGTTAGAGGAATACCAATATAAAAGGTGGTTCCTTTAGGCGTACTCGTAACATCGATCAACCAGTCGTTTTTTTCCACGATTGAAGAGACAGTAAAGAGTCCTAGACCAGTACCGCCAGTGGCACTCTTGGTCGTGAAGAAGCGGGTAAAGATTTTTTCTTGGATCGCTTCTGGTATGCCGGGACCGTTGTCGGCAATTTCGATCAAAGCAAATTCCTGTTGCGCTGGGAATGCTTGCTTACGAAACGGAAAGTTGGCGGTTGTTGTCGAACTGCGACTCAATCGAATGCTGCAATCGGCATTTGCTTGGTACACATTCATCAACAAATTGTAAATGATCACTTGCAGATCGATTTTCTCGTAGACGGCATATCCCGCTTCTTGGATATCATACGTAAGGGAAAAGGCTTTTGGCAACAGTGCGCGCATAGTATCGATGGCTTCTGTCAAGGTAGTAGCAATCGACTGCACAGTTTTATCGGCACTTTCGAGTTTCGAAAAACGCAGCACATTGCTGGCTAACTCTTTGCCTTTTTCCGCCGCTTTGCAGACTTCTTGCAAGTCCTCCACTAAGACTTCATCGTGTTGGTTTTCCTCGATCAGCAATTGCAGATGACCAATCATGGGCGTCAAAAAGTTGTTTAGGTCATGGACGATTGAGGTCGTTAGCAAGCCAATGGTTTCCAGTTTTGATTCTTGCAAAATGTTTTTTTCGATTTCGTGCTTTTCTTTTAGTAGCCGTTGTCGTTCTTTCAATGCTTGGTTTTCGACATAGGCTTGATTGCGTTTCATGTAGTTTTTGATCAGGACCGTCAATAAAATCATAATGACAAACAACAAACCCAGTAGGCCGATCAAAATCAAGTTATCTTGTAAAAAGAGACCGCTTTGCTCCAAAAAATCGGCATTGCTAGCGACGATCAGCCGACTGTCGCCGATGGTGATCCATTGATAAGCAGCCAATTTCAGTACTTTTTGCAGTGTTTCTTCATTCCACCAATAAGAATAATAGACGGAGGTGCCTGCTTCATTGTCGATTTGTTCTTGCTCCAAGCGCTCAAGATCGGTGAAATCCAGCTCTGGAAATTCTTTTTTACGGCTCTCAACGATGGAAAAACCAATTTGTTCGTCCGATGGGTGCATAACGATCCGCATATCGGCGTTTTTGACCATCGTATAGCCGGAGACATTGCGATCGGTGGTAAATTCATGATGATACATGCGCTGCAGATTCAAAGGCATCACAAGAACCGCTTCTTTGTCGTCAAGGGTTAGGGACTGATACACATTTAAATAGGCCTCTTTACCATCGAAATAGACTTGCCCATTTTGTACCTGCCGTCCCGCCAATACTTTGTCTAAGGATGGATCTTTAAATAACAGTTCCTGCATCGTTGGGTCTTCTGGTTTATTGACCGCCGTTGCGGTATTTTGGGCGATGACCTGACCTTGTTGGTCGATCAAAAACAATCCGACCATGGCATTGTTCGCAGAATTGATCACTGGTAACGTTAAGGGGCGCTGCAAATCAGCCAAGGCGGCGCCTTCGAGGTGGTCATCGGCATAATTGGTAAGAGCCATGTGGTACGATTCGATACTGCGGCTGATCAGCTTGATCGCCGCTTGATTGACCGTTTCCAACTGCCGCAACCCGACGGTTTCAGCTTGTCTTTGTGCGCTTTTATAACTTGTAAAGGTAAAAATAAGTCCAATCAATGTAATGAATAAGGTAGCGACCACGCTTAAATACAGCCAAAACTTTGATGGCGGTTTCATTGTAAACCCCTTTCATATTTACTATAATACTATTGATACAGGAGGCGGATATTTTGCGAGCTGAAAAAATTTTAATCGTTGATGATGACCCTGCCATTCGGCGGCTGATTTGGAAATCTTTACAGTCGACGGGCATTTTGATCTACCAGACTGATTCCGTTGAAAAAACGATTGCGATCAATTCTCGTGTCAGCTTTGATCTTTTTTTACTGGATATCAGTTTGGAGCATGAAAATGACGGCTATCATTTGGCACAACTGATTCGAGAAGAAAACCCCACGGTGCCGATCGTCTTTTTGAGCGGTAAAAGTGACGAAAAAGATATGATCAACGGCTATGAGATCGGCGCTGATCACTACATTACGAAGCCTTTTTCACCGGCACTCTTAAAAGCACAAATCGTTTCGATTCTAGATCGCCGCAACGTGCTGCGAGAAAAAGGGATCGCTAAACCGGAAGGAGATCTGTGCAGCGGCATGTTTCGTTTTGACCAAAAACGCTATCAGTTTTTCAAAAATGATCAGCCCATCAAGTTGTCTTCAAAAGAAATCATGCTGATGCGCTTTTTCATGGAAAATCCGGATCAAGTGTTCTCGAAAGAACAGATTTACAGTAATGTTTGGCAAGATGGCCAATTCGATGCCAATACCGTGATGGTTTTTATCAATCATCTGCGAAACAAAATTGAAGATGAGCCGAAGCAAGCCCGTTTTTTGAAAACCGTTTGGGGGATCGGCTATACCTTTTTACCAGAAGGAGACGCCTTCTAGCTGCAAGAAATAAAGGGCCAAGGCTAAAAGATCCGCCGAGCCGCCGGGACTCAAATGGCGTGCAATCAATACTTGATCATAGGTCGTTAATTCACGAAGCAAGTCTGTATCCGACAGATTGGCTTGGTGAATTTTTTGCATCTCCTGCTGCACGGTCTTCATCGCCTCGTAGCCGCCTCGGTGGACGAGGTTGCTGTCTTCGGTTTCACTCATTAGATAGACCAACCCGCGCAACAAGGAAACGGAGGTTTTTTGTGGTTGCTGCCGCAAGTACTCCAGCAGTTTTTTGACCGTTGGATACCCAGCTGCAGCTTCTCCACGAATCCCCATCGTGCCATAGGTCAAATAATTTTTTTCTCCGTAAGACAACTGGTCTTTGTGGGTGATTTGCTGCAGGTCTTGCTTGACCAAATGCTGGCAGATATCGGCAGCAAGCTGCAGGATCTGATTGGTATCTTCAGCCGTCAGCTCCGCCTTGCCATTTTGTTGATAATAGACTCCTGTTGCCCCCAACAAAACTGCAAAGGAAAAATTCGCCCCCTTGTGGGTATTGATGCCTTTGGTTGCCTGAAGCATCGCTTCTTCTGCTTCTTGACCGATGCCTCGTAACTGGTCAAACAGCTGGATCAGCGAGCCTGTATGGGCAAAACCGGCTTGGCTATAGCGCTGAAAAAACGGCGCCAAACAAGTGATACTATTGATAAAGGTAAACACATTCATGTCCTGATGCGCACCGGATGAGCAAGGATCTACTAAACCAGGCTTGGGAGCTAACACTACCTCATAATGCAGCGCATTGACTGCATAGTTGCTGGCGGTAAAAAGACGGGAATCAGTCAATTTTTCTTCGCTCCATTTCAGCAAGAATAAATTGCAGGGAATGATCCAAATGTTCATGGGTCAACAACGTGATCTGTTCCGTGTCATTGGTTCTCATGCCGCGATAAATCAGCCAATGTTCCGCCAATGCCGCATCCCTTCTTCTAGAAGAGCGAATCGCAATATCACGAAAATACACGAGGTACGCTTGCAGATCCAGCACGATACTTTTTAACCGTAGCATTTGGCTTTTTTCGTAAATAAACGCATTGAAGTCAGAAAAGTTTTTCAAGACCCCATCCACGTCATCCTCACGATTCAGCTGTTCGCCATGTTCTAACAAGCAGCGCATCTCCCGGAAATCTTCCTCACTCATCAAGGCCATTGCTTTGATAGTCGCCAACGTATCCAGTGATTTGCGGATATCATAAATCTCATAGGCATCCTTGATACTGATCCCTTTTACAACGATGCCGATTTTTGGCACATGCTCCACCAGTTTTTCAGCCACGAGCTGAGTCATGGCGTAACGAATCGGGGTTCGGCTGATATTTAGCGTATCGGAAAATTCTTTCTCATTGATGCGAGAGCCTGCGGGAATGTCTCCTAAAATGATGGTTTTTTTGAACGCTTCATAGATCAAATCTTTTAATGGTTTATTTTTGGTCAGATCCAGATTTTTATTTACTGCATCAATAATTGGATTCATGATTTACTCCTATCATACTAAAAACAAATGAGATTTTTGGGAAAAAATAGATATATCGATAAACAAGGAAAACTACCGAGCAAAATGGCAGCCTGCTCGATAGTTTCTTTATGAAATTACTGTGGAATATAAAACGGCATATGACCTAATAGTACGATCGTAACGACGAAGATCACGAAAATTCCCAGTGCGTATTTCGCCGCTTCTTTTTGCCATTGCCCCATATCTAAGCCCGTCAAGCGCAATAGCAAGTAGATGAAGGCAACCAATGGACTTAACAAGTGGAATGCTTGGCCCATTAAGGACGCCAAGGCCATCTGCATATTGGTGAAGCCATACGAGCGACCTGCTTCTGCTAAGACCGGCAGGACCCCAAAGTAAAAACCGTCATTGGAAATAAAGAAGGTTCCTGGTGCGGAAATCAGGGCGATAACTACCCCCCAGAAACCGGCCAATTGTTTAGGAATAATTTGCGTGAAACTATTCGCTAAGGCAGTAGCCATCCCGGAGCCTTGGAACAAGCCCATGAAGACGCCCGCTGCAAAAACTAAAATTACGACTTGTACAGCGTCGCCGCCGTTGGCACCGATCCGTGACGATTGGTCTTTCAAAATTGGGTAGTTGACCATCAATGCGATACAAGTACCTACAAGGAATAACAAGATTGGTGGTAAAGCGATACTAGAAATAAAGGAGCTTGCTACTAACCAGCCAATCAAGACGATCGTTAAGATACCATTGAAGACAAAGTTTTTCGGACGACGGATCGCTAATGTATCAGGATCAGTCACAGTCGTCATTTCTAAAATCTCATCGTTCGTCAGTTCCGTAACCCCTAAACGTTTCCGTTCTTGGATCCCCATTCTGCGAGCTACGAAGAAAATCACATATAACAGAGACAAAATCATTCCTGGCAACAAATAAGAAAGAATATCCGCATCAACTTCCAACACCGCCATTGCCCGAGCAGTCGGTCCGCCCCATGGCAATAAGTTCATGATGGTGTTTTGCAAAATGATCAAGACACCAAGGTTCATCATTTTCATATTCAGCTTCTTGTAGATGGGAATAAACGCAGAACAGCAGATCAAGGTAGTGGTCGTTCCATCACCGTTCAAAGAGACTGCAGCGGCAACGATTGCCGTTGCCATCAAGACTTTCATCGGATCGCCTTTGGCAAAATAAATCATTTTTTTCGTGATTGGATCAAATAAACCGGCATCCAACATAATGGAAAAGTACAAAATCGCAAACAGCAACATGATCCCTGTGTTGGCTGTAGTGGAGATTCCCTCAAGAACAAAATCTCCGATGTTGCCTTTTTCGGAAACACCGGCAACCATCGCAACGAGGGTAAATAGTAATGGGATAATTACTAAGGATGTAAAGGGTGACATTTTTTTCTTCATGATGACAAACATGAAGACAATAATCATGGCATAGGACAAAATTGTTAAGAACATTTTCTTCTTCCTTTCATGCATCGAAATGTGTAAGCGTTATCAAAAAACATTTTAAAAAAATTACAGGCCCGTAATTTATTAGTGACAAGCGCCACTAGTTTGTGAAAATTTTTCTTTTCTTAAAGGAAATAATGTTATTGAATGCTTTACACGTCTAAGAATAAACAATCAAGAATTAGAAAAAAAGACCCGTTTACAAAAAGAACAGCAAAAAAACAATTTCTCTTTTCAAATCTTATTTTTCGTTTAAAAAGTTCTTAACAGAATATTAACGCAAGAAAAACCTTGATAAAACAACGTTTATCTCGGTTTTTCGCTCTTTTCTCAAAAAAGGAACACTGAAAAAACAATTTTGAGCTGAAATAATTCTCGCTGATTGAACAGGAGTTTCTATAATGAAAGAGAACGAATCATTGAGAAAGGAGAAGCCCATGAATCTTATTAAAAGATTGTTCAAAAAAACGCATGATGAACCAGATGCGCCTGTCAGTCCTCCTCTGAAGCCAAGGGAAATGATAGCGGATCCACCCGCATCTGTTTGGCAAGAAATGTCGAGCTATCAGCCGGCGCCAGCAGAAGATTATCCACTAGTCAGTCTGATAGCCGCCGCACTAGGTGCCGAGTGTTCCCCTGAAAGTCAGTTTGTCATTCGTAGAATTGAGAAACGCAATCCTGAATTTAAGCGAGTCACCCTGATAGCCGCCAGTATTGCCGCCGGAGAGCTGCCTGATTCTCAGTTCACAATCAAAAAAATAGCCAAAAAAAATGAAAACAAGTGAGGGAAAAACATGTTACGTAAATTTAAAATAGCAATCGATGGGCAAGAATACCTTGTCGAAATGGAAGAAATCGGTGCGCCGCAAACTACCGCTCCTGCCCCAGCAGTGCCAACACCGGCTCCCGCAGCGGTACCTACTCAACCAGAGCCAGTCAGCACACCAGAACCAGAAGCCGCACCACAGCCAGCGCCAGCTACGCTCCCTGCTGACGGCGAGCCGATTCATTCTCCGATGCCGGGAACGATTTTACGTCTCTTGGTCAATGTAGGTGATACTGTACAAGAAAATCAGTCATTGATGATTTTAGAAGCCATGAAGATGGAAAATGAGATCGTGGCACCAAAAGCCGGAACCGTGGTTGCCATTGCAGTCAATGCGGGCGATATGGTCAACCCAGGAGAACTGCTGATTACGATCGGCTAATTTATTGAAAAGGAAGTGACGTAGTGGAAACGTTAATTGAAGGTGTAGTCGGGTTAGGATCAGAGCCGGGACGGATCGTTATGATGTTCATCGGTGGTCTATTGATGTATTTGGGGATCAAGAAAGAATATGAACCAACCTTGTTAGTCCCTATGGGATTGGGCACGTTGTTAGTGAACTTCCCGAACTCAGGTGTGTTAAGTGCTGGTGGAGAAGCTGGCCCGTTCCAAGTATTGTTTGATATGGGGATCTCAACTGAATTATTCCCTTTGCTTTTGTTTATCGGGATTGGTGCGATGATCGACTTCGGTCCATTGCTGCAAAATCCATTTCTTCTGTTGTTTGGCGCTGCTGCACAATTCGGGATCTTCTTTACGATCATCGTTGCCGTGCTGCTTGGCTTTGATTTAAACGACGCGGCTTCCATCGGGATCATCGGTGCCGCTGACGGACCAACGTCGATTTTTGTCGCAAATACGCTGAACTCGAAATATATGGGTGCGATCATGGTGGCAGCTTACTCTTACATGGCGCTAGTACCGATCATTCAACCGGTAGCCATCAAAGCAGTGACGACCAAGCATGAACGAAAAATCCGTATGACGTATCGTGCCGGAGAAGTTTCGCAAACGGCAAAAATTTTGTTCCCAATCGTGATCTCGATCGTAGCAGGGTTGATTGCGCCTGTTTCATTGCCATTGGTTGGATTTTTGATGTTCGGAAATCTCTTGCGGGAATGTGGTGTCTTGGATCGTTTGTCCATCACCGCTCAAAACGAACTGGTGAATATCATCAGTATCCTCCTAGGTTTATCAATTTCTGTGAAAATGCAATATGAAGAATTTTTACAAGTCGACACATTGATGGTTATTGGTTTAGGGCTGGTTGCCTTTATTATGGACTCGGTCGGCGGCGTGTTGTTTGCGAAAGTGCTGAACTTGTTCCGTAAAGAAAAAATCAACCCAATGATCGGTGCAGCTGGTATCTCTGCGTTTCCAATGTCTAGTCGGGTCATCCAAAAAATGGCGACAGATGAAGATCCGCAAAACTTTATCTTGATGCATGCAGCCGGTGCCAACGTTTCAGGACAGATTGCTTCGGTCATCGCCGGTGGCTTACTGCTGGCACTGATTGCTTAGGTTACTAGAAAGGAGAGGAAAACTATGAGTCAAGATTTACTGACTTCATTTGAATTGTTGTTATTCGGTTGGGGCGGCGTCTTTGTCGTGATCCTGATCATCTACTTCGCATCCTTGCTTTTGTCGAAGCTCTTTCCAGTAAAAAAATAAAGAAGGCATTGTATGTATACCTTAAAAAGAATCTGGCTGCAAAAAGATCCGGAAGTCTTTTTGCAATGGCAAAAATTGATCACTCATGCTGGCTTAGCCGTCGGTGAAGAAGTAGCCTATACCGTGGGCATTTTTGATCAGCAAACCTTGATTGCTACTGCTTCTTGCTATGCCAATATCATCAAGTATGTAGTGGTCTGTGAAAAAAGACGCTCCGAACAGCTGTTGACGCAATTGATTTCACACCTTAGCGATCATATCAAAGACGAAGGCTTCAGCAAGTCCTTCGTCTATACAGCACCGAAAAACCGCCTGTTTTTTGAATCACTCGGGTTTCGTGAAGTGCTGGCAGCACAAGACATCTTGTTCATGGAACAAGGCGTTCCTTCTTTTGAAAGCTATGCCCAACAGCTGCAACGGCAGCGAATTGGACAAAACAACGGCGCGATCGTCATGAACGCTAATCCTTTTACTAAAGGACATTTGTACTTAGTCGAAACGGCTGCGAGTCAAAAAGAACAGGTTTATGTGTTCGTTTTATCAGAAGACCGCTCGCAATTTTCTGCCAGCGAACGGCTGCAGATGGTGACGGATGGTGTGGCTCATCTGCCAAATGTAACGGTGCTGCCGACCAACAACTATCTCGTCTCTTCGGCAGTTTTTCCCAGTTATTTCTTGAAAGAGCAAGCACCTGAGGCGATCGCCAAAAAACAAGCCGCCTTTGATGCGACCCTCTTCAAAGAAAAAATTGCCCCGCTGTTGGCGATCACCACGCGTTTTGTAGGCTCAGAGCCTTACTCACCCGTGACCCAACTCTACAATGAGGCAATGGCTGCCGTTTTTTCTCCCGAGCTTGAACTGATCGTGATCGACCGTCTGAAGATCAACCAATCAACCGTTTCGGCTACAAACGTTCGGAAAGCGATTGCAGAAAAAGATTTACTTTCCTTGCAGCAATTTTTGCCAGAAACAACGTTCACATTTTTAATGCAGCATAACTATATTTAGAGGTGATAATAAGTGGAAATCAAAAAAAGTGCGGTTGCTGGCTCTGTTGAATCCAGTGATATCTTGATCGCGATCGAGCCTACCACAACCCAAACCATCGAGCTGACCCTCGATAGCAGTGTCGAAAAACAATTCGGCAAACAAATTCGCGCCGTCATCCTTGAGACGCTGAACCATCTAGGCGTGACACAGGCCAAAATCACTGCCACCGATAAAGGCGCATTGGACTGTACCATCAAAGCCCGAACTCTGACCGCCGTTCATCGGGCCGCCGAACAAGAACAGTATGCTTGGAAGGAGATCGACACATGGAACGTTTAAGAAGAACGATGATGTTTGTACCAGGAGCCAATGCTGCCATGCTACGGGATGCACCATTGTATGGCGCCGATTCCGTTATGTTTGATTTAGAAGATGCGGTCTCCTTGAATGAAAAAGACTCCGCTCGGACACTGGTGCATTTTGCCTTAAAAACCTTTGACTATTCTGCCATCGAAACCGTCGTACGCATCAACGGCCTCGACACGGTGGGTGCCCTTGATATCGAAGCGATGGTCCTAGCGGGGGTCAACGTCATTCGTCTACCGAAAACCGAAACCGCCCAAGACATCATTGACGTTGCCGCTGTGATTACACAAGTGGAAAAAGACAATGATCTACCGGTAGGAACCACCAAAATGATGGCTGCCATCGAGTCTGCCGAAGGCGTTTTAAATGCCCGAGACATCGCCACAGCTTCCGAGCGCTTGATCGGGATCGCTTTAGGGGCAGAAGATTATGTCACCAATATGAAGACTCGTCGCTACCCAGATGGGCAAGAATTGTTGTTTGCCCGCAGTATGATCTTGCATGCAGCTAGAGCTGCGGGAATCGCCGCCATCGATACCGTCTTTTCTGATATCAATGACACAGATGGCTTTATCGCTGAAACGACCCGCATCAAACAGCTTGGTTTTGACGGAAAATCAGTGATCAATCCCCGGCAGATTCCCCTAGTCAATGGGATCTATGCGCCTTCAAAAGCCGAGATCCAGCAGGCCAAAGAAGTGATCTGGGCCATTCGCGAAGCCGAAAGCAAAGGATCTGGTGTGATCTCCTTGAATGGCAAAATGGTCGATAAACCAATCGTTGAGCGAGCGGAACGCGTGATCGCCCTTGCCAAAGCAGCGAAATTGATTACCGAGGAGGAAGTGTAATTATGGTGTTAAACAAAGCAGGAAAAGACATCCCTGAATGCTATGCCACCCAATACGGGGTCTTTGAAAATGAAACAGCCAATATCCATGCCTACAAAGAAGCGAGTCGCAAGATCGAGCCAGTCCTGCCAGGCAAAAGCAAGGTCTTGGGCAGTATTCGTGAAGCCATTGAAAAAACAGGGTTAACGGACGGCATGACGATCTCCTTCCACCATCATTTTCGCGAAGGGGATTTTATCATGAATCTCGTTTTGGACGAGATCGCAAAAATGGGTATCAAGAATCTTGCGATTGCCCCTAGTTCCATCGCGAATGTCCATGAACCATTGATCGGACATATCAAATCTGGCGTCGTGACCAATATCACCTCCAGCGGACTGCGGGACAAAGTCGGTGCCGCAATCTCCGAAGGCATTATGGATGCTCCAGTCATTATCCGTTCTCATGGCGGTCGGGCTCGTGCGATTGCCGCCGGCGATATCCACATCGATGTCGCCTTCTTAGGGGCGCCTAGCTCAGATGCGTATGGCAATGCCAATGGTACCGTCGGAAAAGCAACCTGCGGCTCATTGGGCTATGCGATGGTCGATGCAAAATACGCCGACCAAGTCGTGATCATCACCGACACCCTTGTGCCGTTTCCAAATACCCCAATCAGCATTCCCCAAACGGATGTCGATTATGTCGTGGAAGTCGACGCCATCGGTGATCCTGCAGGGATCGCAAAAGGTGCGACCCGCTTTACCAAAAATCCAAAGGAATTACTGATTGCTGAGTATGCAGCCAAGGTCATCACCAGCTCGCCTTACTACCAACAAGGCTTCTCCTTCCAAACCGGAACAGGCGGTGCCGCATTAGCCGTTTCTCGTTTTTTACGCGAAGCAATGATCAAAGATGAGATCAAAGCCAGCTTTGCCCTCGGCGGCATTACCAATGCCATGGTGGAACTGTTAGAAGAAGGATTAGTGGAAAAACTGATCGATGTCCAAGACTTTGATCATCCTTCCGCGCAATCGCTAGGGAAAAACACCAATCATTACGAGATCGATGCCAATATGTATGCCTCACCGTTAAGCAAAGGGGCGTTTATCAATCAATTGGATACCGCCATTCTTTCCGCACTGGAAGTCGACACGGATTTCAACATCAATGTCATCACCGGTTCTGACGGTGTGATCCGCGGTGCCTCTGGCGGCCACTCAGATACCAGTATGGCGTGCAAAATGAGCTTAGTGATCGCTCCTCTTGTGCGGGGACGGATCCCAACGATCGTCGATACCGTCAACACGATCGTCACGCCAGGCGCCAGTATTGATGTCGTCGTTACGGAAATCGGGATCGCCATCAACCCTGCTCGCGAAGACCTGATCAGCCATTTTGAAGCATTGGATATTCCCCAATACACCATTGAAGAGCTAAAAGAAAAAGCCTACAGCATTGTCGGTCAACCCGAACCAATCAAGTACGGGGAAAAAACCGTCGCTTTGATCGAATACCGCGATGGCACGATCATTGATGTGGTCAAAAATGTCTGATGCCCTATTTTCAGGAAACCCTGTGACGCTAACCGACATGCTGCAGGCACGAGAAAATAGAAGCTCCCTTCAACGGGAGCTTCTCGCTGCGGATGAAAAAGCGGCATTGCTTGTTGCCACCATGAATATTCCCGGTCCAGTGAAAAATTCTGCCCCATTGACCGCTGTTTTTGAAGAACTCATTACGGAAATCGAAGAGGCCGTCAAGGAACTGATTCCACTGGCAAACCTCTACCGTAGTTTGGAAACTGGACCGGAATATTATCTCGTACTGCCCACAGATCCTTATGAACTAAAACGAATGATGGTTCAGATTGAGACCCATCATCCTTATGGTCGATTGGTGGATCTGGATGTCTTAGCCAAAAACCAAGACCAGCTTTTACCTATCAGCCGCACCGAAATCGGACTGCCGGCAAGAAGCTGCTACGTCTGTGAACAAGATGCCAAAGTTTGTGGCCGTTCTAGAACTCATAGCGTAGCAGATATGCAGCAGCAGATCCGTAAAATCATTCAGGAAAGAGTGAAAGAATGAAAAAAATCCAATTTACCGAAACCGTCTTGCGGGACGGCCAACAAAGTCTGATCGCCACGCGAATGCCTACCAGCGATATGCTGCCAATTTTAAAAACCATGGATCAAGCAGGCTATCATGCCCTTGAAATGTGGGGTGGCGCGACCTTCGATGCTTGTCTGCGTTTTTTAAATGAAGACCCATGGGAAAGATTGCGGGCGATCCGCAAAGAAGTGAAAAAGACCAAACTGCAAATGCTCTTACGGGGACAAAATCTCTTAGGTTACAAAAACTATGCCGATGACGTCGTTGCTGACTTTGTGACCAAATCAGTCGAAAACGGCATCGATATTCTTCGTTTGTTTGACGCCTTAAATGATGTCCGCAATTTAGAAACCGCCATCCGCGCCACAAAAGCAGCCGGTGGACACTGTCAAACGGCAATCTCTTATACTACTAGCCAAATCCATACCGTGGATTACTTCGTTGACCTTGCCAACAAAATGGCAAATCTCGGCGCCGATTCCATCTGTATCAAAGATATGGCCGGCGTTTTGACGCCGCAAACCGGCTATGAGCTGGTCAGCCGAATCAAAGATGCCGTCGATCTGCCGCTAGAAGTCCATACCCATGCCACCAGCGGCATCGCTGAGATGACTTACTTGAAAGTTGCGGAAGCCGGTGCAGACATCATTGATACCGCCATCTCCTCCTTTGCTGGCGGCACCAGTCAGCCAGCAACCGAATCTGTGGCAATCGCCTTAGAAGATTGCGGCTTTGCTACAGGACTTGATCTGCAGAAAGTCGCTGAGATCGCGGAACACTTCAATCCCGTTCGTGATCGTTTCCGCGAAGAAGGACTACTGAACCCGAAAGTCAAAGATATCGAACCTAAAACCTTGATCTATCAAGTACCTGGTGGCATGTTGTCGAACCTACTCAGCCAATTGACGGAACAAGGATTGCAAGACAAGTATGAAGAAGTTCTAGCAGAAGTACCAAAAGTCAGAGCGGACTTGGGCTATCCGCCACTAGTGACCCCATTGTCGCAAATGGTCGGCACTCAAGCCTTGATGAATGTGATTTCAGGAGAACGTTACAAACTTGTCCCAAGTGAGATCAAAGATTACGTCAAAGGACTTTACGGACAATCGCCAGCACCCATCAGCGACGAAATCAAAGAAACAATCATCGGAGATGCCGAAGTGATCACCGTCAGACCAGCTGATTTACTGGCACCGCAACTGCCAGCCTTCAAGGAAGAAATCGCTGAGTATGCCAAAAGCGAAGAAGACGTGCTGATGTACGCCCTCTTCCCTCAGCAAGCCCAAGACTTTTTAGGCCGACGAGAAGATCCCTTTTATGACGTCCCCGTACAGACCGTGTCTGTGAAGATTGCGGTGGATTAACAACGAAGCCAGAAACAGAGAAAACGACTGAAAGTGACCCTCACAAATTCGCTTGCTTGAGCAAATTTGTGAGGGTTGTTATCATTTCCAGGCTGTTTCTTTGTTTTTACTAATCAGCAGCGCAAAAATACATGCGCCATAGCCACTCCACCAACAAGCTTTCATTCGTCGTTTCTCGCTCACGTATTGTGGACAGCTGAGAAGCCAGGATTGTACTTCCGCTTCATCCATTCTATAATCAGCTAAAAGAAGGGGTTTAAAGGAGGAGTTATCCATGCAACGATACATCGCTTTATTAAGAGGCATCAATGTCGGTGGAAAGAACAAAATTTCTATGAAAGAATTGAAAGCCGGTTTTGAAGAATTGGGGTTTAGCAATGTGGTCACTTATTTGAATAGCGGCAATGTGATTTTTTCCAGTGAAGGGGATGATCCACAAGCCCTTGCCGAAACGATTAAAGCAATGGTCAAACGCGACTTTTCCTTTGATATCGCTATTTATATCATTCGCCAATCAGAGCTGCAGGAACGATTGACCCATATGCCCGACTGGTCAGGGACGGAAGATAAAACCATCTATGACAACCTGATCTTTTTGATGCCTTCGCTGACCTACGAGGAGTTATCTGAAAAACTCGGGGCTCCGAATGCCGAGCTTGAACAGGTTTTCCCTTACAAAGACGTCGTCTTCTGGTCTTACCTCCGCAAAGACTATCAAAAAACCAATTGGTGGAAAAAAACAGCCAGCACCAGCGTCGGCAAACAGATTACGATTCGAACCATCAATACCGTACGGAAGATTGCGGAGCTGTGAGGACATTCTAAAAAATATTCCTCTTTCAGCTTATAAGAAAAACCGCCAGAAGGAGTCCCTCTGACGGTTTTATTTGACTATCGAATCGTCTTTTTCGCTTGATGGATTTCAATAAAAAGTGCCAGCAGAAACGTGAAGGTTACGATCCAAATTGAATATTTTTTCAAAATAAGACTGACAAAGGCTAGTAAACAAGCACCAATGACAAATGAGAGCACGACGATCGTATAGTTATGGGCATTGCGTTTTTGAAGCGACGTTTTATTTCGTGAGGTCAGATACAGATACCATTCATTTAGCATTTTCCGATAATTGCCTGAGGTCATCATGATCGTATAAGGATTTCCTTCGATTTGCGTTCCAGTAAACGTCAGCATCAGCAAGCCACTGCCAAAAGCAAGCAGACCAATTTTAAAAAGGTGCAAGTTTTGAGACAACAATGGAATGATCAAGCTCGATAAAATAACAGGTAGCATGGTGTAACTGCGCCAATAATGACTGAAATTGCTGCGCTTTAGAAGAATACCTAATAAAAATCCTACCGTAAACAAAACGATCGATACGATCTTAGGCAGCATTTGCTGCCAATTATATTGGGATAAATTCGAAGCCATCAAAATAATGTTCCCCGTCTGGGTAGCAACTAATCCATGAAAGTAATTGTGAGAATAGACATCTAATGCCCCGCCTGAAAAAGCCATTAAAATCGCAAACAGACGACTGTTATTCGAGACAGAGACAACTTTATAAAATTTTTTTTGCATAGTAGGTTCCTCAATCGCTTGATAGTTTTTATAATAACGTTCATTTTAGACACTTTTCTTCTATCAACACATTCAAAAATCATTGATCTTTGAATGAAGTTTTTTCAATTGTAAGTATAACAGAATGAACATCTCCTCTTACTTTAATGCAAAGAAAATAAATAGCAAGTAAAGAAGCCCAACAAAGCAAACTTCGTTGAGCTTTCCATACCCGAGATTCGAAAAGAAACCTTTCGCTATCTTTTCATCCAGAAACCAATAGTTCAAACGTACCTGATTCTTATATGCTACTGTTTTGCATGGCGGGCAGGTCATCCTTATTAAGTTTATTTAGATAAGGAATCATCATTAAGACACCCGCAACAAACGCGATACCTTCTGTAATCGTCATTGACCAAATCAATCCATCCAATCCATAGAAATGATGAAGCACTAAAACGATTGGAATAAAGAATGTTCCTTGAATCGTGGACATCACTCCGGTCTGAGCACCTAGTCCAGATGCCTGAAAGATGCCCGTGAATAAACCAGAGAAACCATTAAAGATCGAAGAAACCAACTGTGCCCCTAAAATCGTTAAGCCAACTTGGATCACACGAGGATCACTTGTAAATAACCCCAGCACAGGCACTCGCAACCAATACACAATCAATGCAAAAAGGATGGAGATCCCACCTATCCACAAAGATACTTCTTTCAGTGCTTCTTTCACTCGTTTCGTGTTATGGGCAGAGAAACTGTAGGCAAATAACGGTATGACGCCCAAAAATAGACCCATTGTTAAAAATTCCGGTAGTTGCGTGATTCGAACAGCGATACCAAAGCTAGCCACAACATTGTCCCCATATTCAGCAGAAAAATTGTTCAATAATAATGTGGTGACGATCATGAAAGCTGATTTAAACAGCTCGGATATTCCTATTTTGTAAACTTCTAGCTGATCTTTGATTGAAAGTTTCATGCTCTTTAAAAAGCCCTTCAATGTCTCACTTTTCGTTTCTAGGAACCAGACATAATACGTTGTTGAAGCGATATTCGCAATCACCAGTGATAGCCCTGCACCGATCACATGTAGGTTAAAGACGAGAATCAATAATGCATCAAGTAGGATACTCACTGCAACACTGACAAACATGCCATACATTGATTCTTTTGATGCCCCTTCTGAACGCACCAACTGTTCCAAAGCAAAATTTAAAATGAACGATGCTCCACCAACAAACAAAATCAGTGAATATTGTTTTGTATACAAAAATGTCTGACCACCTGCTCCTAGTAAATGAATAAACGGATCCATGAAAATTACTGCGACAATCCCTATGATCACACCGAGCAGGATGCTCGAGTAAAACGCATAGCCGGCAACTTTCTTGCCCTTTTGAGTGTCTCCATTTCCTAGTAGTCGTGTGATATAGCTTCCTCCACCAACACCTAGCATGTTCCCAACGGCCATCAACAAAATCGTAATGGGCATCGCCAAGGTAATCGCCGACATCATATTGGTATCATGGATCAATCCAATAAAATAAGCATTAATCAAATTATAGATCGTCGTGGTTGAAATACCAACCATCATCGGGATCGATAAATGGGCAATTGCCTTTCGCACCGGACTTTCGCTTAAGTAGTAAATATTGGATTCATTCATTGTGACTTCTTCCATGATGATTCCTCCTTTAATTAGATAGTTAAATGTTAGAATTCTAACTTTAAGGCAATAAGCAGTGATTGACTGCTTATTGCTCATAGACTTTGATCGATTTTTCTTAACAAACGAGTCAGTTCTTCGACTTCTTCTGCATTCAGTGCTTGGACCAGTTCTTTTTCTGCCGCATAAAAAGCTTCATTGGTTTGATCAATCAACGCTTTTCCTTTGGGCAAAACGTATATATTTTTTTGCCGCTCATTATTTTTTGGGATGCGGCGTTCGATATACCCTTTTTTTTCTAACCCTTGAAGCATACTTGTGATACTGGCATCACGACGTTGAAACACTTGGGCCAAATCCTTCTGAATCAATCCCTTGTCTTCATTTTGTGCGATATACGCAATCATTCTTCCTTGCTGCTGACTGATATCCAGGTCTTTTATACGCAGTTCCATCGATTCCCGTGACTTATTCATAATGGAACGCATCAAATTCGAAACGATCAGTTCCTCCAAAACGACTCCCCCTTCGCCAAATGTTAGATATCTAACTATTCGAAAAGAATATACACCGGTTAAAAAGGAAAGTCAATAAAAAGATTCGCTACCTAATAATTAGATCTCTAATTATTTTCAAATCCAATAATGGTAGTAAGGCTCAGGGAGTTCCACACTGTGGAAAAGTTACTCACAAAAGCAGACAACAAGGTACTTTTTATTGCCTTTGTAGTAAACGTGTATAAAAGAGACTCTGGGTTCATCGATTTTTTCCCCTCATGGTATCAATGCCAATTAGAAAAGTAGGCTTTATTTTCCGCTCTTGCTAGCGAAAAAAAGAAAGCTTATCCAGAAATCATTTTCTGAATAAGCTTAAACTGATTTATCGATCTAATTAAAAAAATTTTCGTCAACTAAGATCGGCTTCAATACTGTAGTAGGTATTATGAACTCTTGTGTCCCCATGTATCCAGCCGAAACTTCATATTTATCAAACGAAATAACTAGTTCATGATTTTCATTAATATAAAAATTCGGATCATTCTCCAACCAATTTGTATCATTATAGTCTAAAACCCAATATTTGATATCGCTATTTACTCTCATCCGCTCTTTCATTTGGTGCTCAATTTCCTGAGCCAGCACCTCTAAATAGTTTTCCGTTTTAAATAACATCTTTAATGATAATAAGACCTCGTTCTTTTTATCGAATGTATCAAATCGATGTTCGACATTGGTGCTCCCCACTGTCTCTTCAAACGTACGGTCGATTACTAAAAATCGATTATCATTGACTTTCACATCATAGGTACCACTGACATACATTTGTTTTTCGTCCACCTTATTTATTACGTCTATATAACTTTGATATGCTCGTTGTCCTTCACGGAGATATTTTTCATTTAATTGCGAATACACTTGATTTTCTTCTGTTATCTTAGGCACATCAATAGTGATTTCTGCTTCCTCTTTACTGAACAGAAGCGTTTCCCCAGTTATAATTGATACCAAATCCCCCAAAATAGGTATTTCTGATGCAAAACCTCTAAAGGTAGTATTTTGAAGCATAATCAAAAAACTAAAAACCACCAAGATCACGCTTTCGACTCCTCTTCTAAGTACTTTTCGCTTCTTTTCTTCGTATACCTTTGCCTTTTCTATTTGAAAACGCGCAACTATTTCACGCTTTAATTGTTCCTGGTTTTCTCCATCAAACGTGTGCTGTTTCATTTCGCTCATTCTCCTTTTCATATCTTGTTTTTTCTAATTTAAAAGATGCTTAAATTGAACAAGAGAACGGTACATCTTCGTTTTCACCGTATTCTCATTTAAATTAAGTATTTGAGCAATTTCCTGCAAGGTAAATCCATCAAAATATTTTAAAATGATGATATCTCTTTCCGGACTAGGCGTTCTCTCTAGAATTTCCTTTAGTTCAAGAAATTCACTTTGATCGAAACGAAAATGACTTAGTTCTATAGTTTCTTCAAAGGCTAACCCAAATGGTCTTAGTCTCTTCACTCGCCATTGATCAATCGCGGTTCTTACTAAAATTTTATAGAACCATGCTTGAAAATTATCAATTTCTACTGTGTTTCTAAAGCTTTTTAACGCCTTTTGAAAGCTATCCTGCAGGACATCTAAAGCATCTTCATGATCATAAACATAACTGTAGGCAATTCGATACATTTGATCATATTTACCTTCTATCAGTTCTTCTAGTAGATGCTCATAATAGCGCACTTTTTTTGTTTGACTTCTATTCTTAAAAATAAAGATCACTCCTTCAACAACTCTCCAAGGGACTAGAAAAGACTGCTATTTAATTTCTCTTTGGTCAGCTAAACCAAAATACTGATTTAGTGGTTTTTGTCCATAAGAGAGCAATTCGCTTATAGTCACAAACTCATAGCCTCTTTTTCTTAGTTGACTTACCATTTCTGGAATGGATTCTACGGAACGTTCATGGATATCATGAATCAAAATGATTGATCCATTTTCTACAGTATCAATTACCTTATTTACAATCAAATCTTTATTTTTGACTTGCCAATCTTCAGAGTCTACATTCCATTGAATAATAGGCAATCCGATGGTTTTGGCAACGGCGCCGTTTACTGCTCCGTAAGGTGGTCGAAAGAGTTTTGGCAATACCCCTGTAGCATGAAATATTGCCTTATCAGTCTTCAGTACTTCTTCTTTGACTTTATCCAGAGTTACTTGAGTTAAGTCTGGGTGAGTGTATGAATGACTGCCAATTTCATGCCCCTCTCCCACTATTTTTTTCGCGACCTCTGGGTTCTTATCAACCATCTGACCTAAAACAAAAAAAGTCGCTTTTATCTTTTCTTTTTTTAACTCTCCTAGTAATTTTTTCGTAGACGTATCGTTAGGTCCATCATCAAAGGTGAGCGCGACATAGTTTTTTTTTTGGTCTAAGGATTTTTTTGGCAGATTATTATCAGAAACGATTGCTGGATCAATAAAAGGCAGAATTTTTTCAATGTCGACATTCATCTTTGTCAACCCTAAGACCTCTTTATCAAAAGCGATTTGTATTGAGTGGGGGAGAATGGTTATCTTACTATCCTTGCTTAAAAAGTCATATGTTAACACTTGATCTAATTCTTCCTCATCAATTGTTGATTTTAATTTAGTTCGAGTACTAAGTAGTTGTTCTTGTACAACTCTGTTTATCGCAAGCAAGTCTGATTCATCGTTGACAATATCTTTTAATCGAGGCTCATTTCGATTTTTGGATAAGAGTATTTCAGATAGTTCTTTTATTTCACCTAAATATTTCAAAGACTTTGTTTTATCATCCCAAATATATTCCTTTGTTACTAATTGTCGATTAATAAGGGCATCATTCACCTTTTCCTCATTGACATAGGAAAGCACCATTGACCGAGAATCCTTCAATTGTTTCGAAGCAACCTGAGTTTGAGCTTCCAATTGTTTTATAATATTTTTATTTTCAGTCGCAGAATAGTACAGGTAATATTTATTGTATTGATTATCGCCACTCTTTGATTCTTCAATCTGAGTGATATCACGATCAAAAAATGCAGTTTTAATTGTTTTTTCGACTTGCGTTTCAAAATTTGTTTGTTCTTCTCCATACACTTGACTCATTAGGTACTTATACGTGACACCCACTACTAACGTAAGAATCAATGCACAGAATATAGCTATTAACAATAATTTTTTTCTCATAGTATTTCCTCTCTTTCGTTGTTCTATAGGGTATGACGAAAGAACAGGTCAATTAGTTTCATTTATTAGCAAGTTTTTATCAATCGTGAACTTTCTTAATCGTGATTCCTTTATCTCCATAATATTGCTGTCTAAATTCATTAGCGAAAAATAGTAACTTCCAAATTATTCGTTTTTTCCTATCTTTTCCTTTAAGGTTTAGCTTTAACACAGACCTTTACGTTTTCCCTTAACTATGTCATTAGACAGTAGCGTTAGTTCTTAATCTTAATACTTGCGGAAAACAAAAAAAGGCTTCAAAAAATTTTTTTGAAGCCTTTTTTAAGATAATTTTTATTTATACAAACTCTATGACACATTGAATACGATAGAATTCTTCTTTTCTACACTTAGATCATAACCACAGATTTCTTTGAAATATGTCTTGATTTGTTTGATATTTCCTTTAACTATTGGTGGCATGACGCTTAGTTTCTCTTTTAATTCTTTGTTCGTCATGGCTTGACTTTCTTTTGAATGAACCAGGATCATACACGAACTATTCATCTTTTTACGAACCCATCTAGCGGTCTCAATAATAAATGGCAGAAAAAGGAAAAAAGAAATTTCTCTTTTAATTGTCAGGAATAGCATTCAATTCCCATATCAGGGTTGTGGAATAGCTTGTGGCTTCAGGATTTGAACCTTTCGGTACGTTGAGCGTAACACTTTCTCTTGCTGTATGCTCATCTCCAAAACGATAGATCCATGTGCCTGTTCCTTCAGTATCTTCCGCACGAATCAGCGCTCGCTTGTTTCCTGGTACCAACGTTAACGGGTTGGCTGTCTGTGAAGAAGGGGTATTGCCACCTTGAGCGGTCACTAATTGTTGATTTGAGAAAGTAATACTCGCACCTGTAAGCTGTTGATTTTTTAATCCTTCAAATTGTTTCGTCTGGGTAACCGATAGCTGCCAGCCGTTACGTTCAGTAGCTGACCGACGATCGCTGATCTGAATATAGTTAGGACGTTCTTCCATCTCATTTACAGTTCCGTCTTCATCCAATAAACGTTGTGGTTGCGCGTAATAGATTTGGTCATGAACTGAAATAGGTTGTGAGCCAAAGTTAAAGGAGGAAATGAAGTCAATACTCAGAAGCCCTTGATTTTCTGGCAGCTCTGGTTTATTTTCTGGGTTCACTTCTATTTCAGGATCCAATGGATCTACTGGTGGCATGGAGCCTTGTAAGATATAAACGAGCCAATAATTTTGTTGCTCTCGAGTAAATACTGTATTCAATAATTGATTGTCTCTTTCAAATAAAAACTTGTAGTTTTCTATTTCCTTAATCGTTACTTCTAGCTCCTCATTCACATAACCAATGATTGTATCAGATGGCGAAATAACTGTCCCGGCATCATCAATGTAATGAATTGTCACCTCGGACTCAGCACGATTAAAAAAGTAAGTAACATTCCGACGCTCAGTCTCTGGTTTTATGGTATTGTTTCTTTCATCGAAATAAAGTGCATCTGTCTCAACATGACTATAGTCATAACCAAGAAGGTACGGTTCATCATCAATCCCTGAATTTGGATTAAGAACTGCCTCTGATTTAAAAGGAATTTCTAACAATTGACTAGGTATTATTTCTTCATTTGTAGCTGCATCACGATAACTGACTTCAACTTCTCCTGTCCCTATTACATAGTCCATCTGTTCAAATACAAAGCTATGAACATTACATTGCATAACACAACAACAAAAAATGAGCAACACACGGCTATTAATCACTTCATAAAGAAATAAGATGCTTCTAAACACAAAAAAGGATCAAATGCTCTTATGCTTTTCCATTATTATCTATTTGCTTACAAAACATTCTAATCTCATTAGCGATGGTGAAGAAGAGGAATGCTCTCGAGCTTCTTTCATTGCAAAAATCTTCTCTCTATGGTTTAATGGTTTAAACTTTTAAACCATATAGGAGAGACAATTATGATAGATTATGCCAATCTGCAACAAGATTTTTCTGAATTAAGTGATTTTTTAATCGCGCTAGGTGACAAAAAAAGACAAGCTATCATCATTCGGTTGCTAGAAGCGGAAAATTGTGCTGGCTTACAGGTCACTTCCTTATTAGAGGCCACCAATTTATCTAGACCCGCCATTTCACATCATTTGAAAATCTTGAAAGAAGCCAAAATCGTGAATTTCAGACAAGAAGGAACAAAAAATTATTACTATCTCGATCACGAGCAAACAGAAATAAAGAAACTCCAATCTTTTTTGACGAAAGTCATTCACATTATGAACGCGAGGGACCAATCATGAAGAAAGTATTAGTTGTTGAAACAAACATTCAAAAATATGCTGGCACGAACGAAGCTACCGGACTTTGGTTAGGAGAAAGTGCCGAGTTTCTAGATGAAGTCTACCAACAAGGGATTGACGTTGATTTCGTAAGTCCATTGGGAGGCTTTGTTCCTCTAGATCCAAGAAGCATGAAATATATAGATCAAGCCATTATGAACATTTATCTGGAAGAAAATTTCATTCAGAACGGCTTGATTCACACGAAAAAAACCTCAGAGATAAATCCGAACGATTACCATGCGATTTATTTTACCGGAGGGCATGGTGTCATGTGGGATTTTCCTGATAATAAAGAGCTGCAAGAACTCGCTTTAGCCATTTATGAAAATAATGGGTATATTCTATCTGTTTGTCACGGAATCGCTGGTTTACTAAATATAAAAGATAGAGAAGGAAGCTTTTTGATTTCTGGGAAAAAAATCACTGGATTTACGAAAACAGAAGAATTTCTCGCCGGGAAAATGAACAAAGTTCCTTTCTTTAATCAAACCGCCGCAGAAGAACGAAACGCTCAATTCAAAAAAAGACGCTTTTATAAAGCATTTTCCCTAAAAGATGGACGGATTATCACTGGCCAAAATCCTTTTTCTGTACGTGCTGTAGCAAAACTATATCTTGAGGAGGTACAGTCATGCAAACAATTTTAGGAAGCAATGGACAAATCGGCTATGAACTAGCAAAAGAACTATACAAAAATTACACAAATGAGCTTCGGCTAGTTAGCCGGAAGCCTCAAAAAATCAATCCTACAGATCAGATCGTTTCCGCAGATTTGATGGACTTTTCGCAAACGAAAAAAGCGATTGAACATAGTGAGATTGTTTACTTCACTGTTGGGTTACCGATGGATGCTGGGCTGTGGGAAACCAATTTTATGAAAATCACAGAAAATGTCATCCGCGCTTGCCAAGAAGCACAGAGCAAACTGGTTTTTTTTGATAATACTTATATGTATCCAAAGGATCGTACGCCCCAAAAGGAAGACACGCCATTTTTTCCAGCAGGCAGGAAGTCCCTCGTACGCTCTAAAATGGCTCAATTGGTTTTATCCGAGATGGAAAGTGGCCGTTTAGATGCGGTGATTTGTCGAGCCCCCGAGTTTTACGGCCCTGGCAAGACCCAGAGCATTACTAATACACTTGTCTTAAACAATATAGTCCACAATGCTCCCATCAAAATACCTGTCAATAAGGACACCTTACGCACACTTATATGGACACCTGATGCTAGCCGGGCAATGGCCCTTATCGGAAATACGCCTAGTGCCTATGGCCAAACTTGGCATTTGCCCTGTGATACACCTCATAGTTTCCAAGACATGATCGATCTCGCCGAAAAAATTGAAGGCAAGCCATTGAAATACCGCGTCATTCCTTTGTGGCAATTTAAACTTGCTAAGCTATTCAGTAAAAACGCGCGCGAACTAAGTGAGTTATTACCTAGATACACGGTGGATAATCTTTTTGTCTCTGATAAATTCAAAAAGGCATTCCCTCATTTTAAGATCACAACGTTTGAAGAAGGCATTAGGCAGGTACTTGTTGAGAATAGGGCAGGATGACTGACAACACTTTATTAACCCCAATGAAGAGAATGACTGATGAGAAGCTACCCAGCTTTTAGTAAATCAAATTCAAAGGATGTTCGCGTTAGTAGAAAGTTGAATTAGATATACTTATTTTACCGTTAGCAAAACCGTTCATTACACCGTCACTATTATTAATAAAAAGGATATTCATCCCACCCAAACACAATTAGAACAGGAATATAGAAAGCCAATTAGGCGTAGGCCTAATTGGCTTTAATAAGACATTCTGTTTCCTTTTTCTTTGCTCGGGCTAATAGAAAAAAAACAAGCACTAAGAAGTAATTTTGAGGCAGCTAGACAACAATATAACTGAAGACGAGAACGAAAGAAAAAATTCTTATTTGCGACATTCGATTACGCAAAAAAATATATATGAACATCTATTATTAGCCATCCTTTTTTCTAGCTCTCATTTTAGTTAACCTTTTTATCTATCCTAACTGCTATAAAAACTCTCTCACACGTTCTTTAACATGCTGCTATTGTTCCAACTTCTTTATTGCTAAAGCTAAGCAGCCGATCAAACCTGCATCGTCAGCAAGCATTGGAGTTAGTAGGTATTCTTCGAGAGTGGGCGTATCCACGTAGGAACCCATTTTTTCTTTAAACGCTTGGCGAATCAACTCGAGTAGTTGCGGCTGTTTCATTACACCCCCGCCTAAAATTATTACTTCCGGTGCATATAGTAACGTTGTGTTATACACACACTGAGCAAGATAATCTGCCTCAATCGCCCAATAAGGATGATCAAATGAAATGGTCTGGGCTTTTCTTCCAAAGCGTTTTTCAATCGCGGGGCCTGAGGCTAACCCTTCCAAACAATCATGATGAAAAGGACAGATTCCTTCAAATTGATCTTCATTATGACGTTGTAAGAGCATATGTCCCATTTCAGGATGACTGAAACCTGTGACTATTTTTCCATCGACTACAGCACCACCACCAACACCAGTACCAACGGTGTAATAAAGAACACTATTTTTACCTTTTCCATACCCTGCCATATATTCTCCATAACAAGCAGCATTTACATCGGTAGTCCAATAGATGGGAACCGACAAGGCGTTTTCCAAAGCTCCGACAAAATGATAATTTTGCCAAGCTAACTTCGGGGTGTTGGTGATATATCCGTAAGTTCTTGATTCGATTTGAATATCAATTGGCCCAAATGCTCCTACACCAATTGATGCGATATTTCCTTTGTACTTATCAAAGAAATCAAACACTTGCTTCATCGTTTCTTCTGGTGTTGTGGTAGGAAAACTTTTCCGTTCTATCACTTGTAATTGTTCATTACCAATCCCACAGACAAACTTTGTTCCACCAGCTTCAATTCCACCATATAACATTTTATCTACACCTTTCATTCACTCATTTTCAAAAAAAGAAACGTATTTGCACTAAGCAAAATCGTTTCTCACTAAAGATTTCGTTGTTCCACCTTCACCAAATTCAATCGGCAATACGGTACGTTTTTCTACTGTCTCTCCATTAATGACAGCAATTAATTTTGCCACTGCCACTTCCGCCATTTGCTTTGTAGGTTGGGCAATTGTTGAGACGAGATAAGGGTCTCCTTCTGTCATCTTTTGACCATCAAATCCGATAACTTGGACATCCTCTGGTACGTTTTTCCCTATTTTTTCAAGCATACCAATGACAGCTAATGCCATCGGATCGTTGATCGTAAAAATCCCATCGATATCGGGATTCTCTAACAAAAAATTTGTTACACGTTCTGAGAGATGGTCTAAAGGTTCTAACATATCTAACGCTTTATAGGAAATCCCCAGTTGACGGCACTCGATCTCAAAATATTTTCGACGACTCTTCGTTTCATTCGGTGTTTCTTGGTACCCACCGATATATGCTACATTCTGACATCCTCGGCGATAAAGTTCATTTGCAGCCAAACGTCCACCGGCCGCATTGTCAGCGGTCACATAAATCACCTCTTCAGTGAAATAACGGTCAATACTAACAAAAGGCAGATTACTCGAAATGTATTCATCGATATCTGAATAAGTAATTCCAATGATGCCGTCTACTTTATTTTGGCTGACCATCTGGATATATTCTTGTTCTTTTTCACTATTACCACTGGAGTTACACAAATAAAGCTTGTAGTTTTGTCTTTCTAATGCTGTTTCTACATGGTAGGCAAATTCGCCAAAAAATGGATGCCATACAGTGGGTAGAATCAAAGCAACCGTGTTCGTATGCTTCATCTTTAACCCCCGGGCATAAAAATCTGGTTGATAGTTTAACTCTGTCATTGCTGCTTCAACTTTTTCTCTAGTAGAAGCTTTAACAGAACCGTTATTCAATACCCGGGAAACAGTTCCTACTCCGACACCTGCTAATTTTGCGACATCTTTCATTGTTGCTTTCATAGTTGATCCCTCACATTTCTGCACAAGTTTAGTATAATGAATTTTGTCATAAATTACTAATTTTTTCAAAATACTAATAGCAAAGCCGTGGGAAATCTAGCTATCTGTTCTTTTCTAAAAACATTATCCTTCAAAACCTATTAAGTAATTGATACATCGCCTAAGCAATCAAACATTTATTTCACACTCGCTGTTTCAAAAGCTTGAATACGACTTTCTCCAATCGAATGAAACAAGATATCTCGAGCTTTTTCTAGCTCATAGAAAGTAGCCGTCATAACTTCTAACCCATTAATAAAGACTTCAACTGATGAGGTATCTCTAAAAATCTCAAGAACGAGCTGATTATCAATCAAAGGTACTTCAACTTTTCGGACATTCAGAGGGTCTTCTTCCGCCCCTGTAAGCTCTCTTCCTAGTTTCTGACGATCCAATTCAAAAACCTGTGTAGCAGTGTCATAAGTTAATTTGAGACAATCCGTCTTAGACCTCAGTAATTCAATTGTAAAAACTTCAGCTTTCTCCAAATCTACGACTAGATGTAAATATGAAGAATCAGACAGCGCGTTTCGAAATACGACTGAGGTGTCAGTCACTGCAATATTTTCACTGCCTTGTTGATAAACTAAATGACTATATACAGTTGAGATGGGTTTTTGTACCAATCGATTTTTTTTCACTCTTAACTCTCGGGGCAAACTCATAGAGCCTGCCCAAAGATGGCCTAACTCATGTGTAGGCAATGTACGATCCCACATCTGCATCCAAGCAATCATCACCCGTCCACCATTAGGATCTGTTGTTGTTTGTGGTGCATAAAAATCCATTCCAAAATCCATTTCATGGAAATTATCAACTATCATCTGACCTGTTTCCCAGTCTACCTCACCAATACAAGCCATGGTAGAACTGATATTATGATATTCCAGTCCGTTCTTCTTGATTTGTATCGGTGACATGATTAAGACATCTCGTCCGTCTAAATGGAATAAGTCAGGACATTCCCACATTATTCCTTGCTCTGAAGTCCCTTCTAGCAACACAGAGTAAAAGTGCCAAGTATACAAATCTGATGATTGAAACATCACTATTCTACCAGTAGACTGTGTAGATTTAGTAGCTACTACCATATAGTAAGCATCGTTGTGAACAATTACTTTAGGATCACGAAATTCTTGTATCAGCCCATTCTCACCTAGCTGTTTTTCTGCTACCACAGGATTACCACTGTATTTGCTAAAATGAATACCATCTTCAGAGACCGCCAAACATTGATGCTGATGGCTAATACCATCAATTTCTTGACAGCCTGTATAAAATAAATATAGTTTTCCGTCTCTTTCAATTGCACTTCCTGAGAAACACCCGCCGCTGTCATAAGGTTGATCTGGGGCTAACGCTACTGGTAGATCTTCCCAATGGACCAAATCACTACTGCGCGCATGCCCCCAATGCATGGGCCCCCATCGACTATCGTAAGGATAGTATTGATAGAAGAGATGGTAATGCCCTTTGTAATATATAAACCCATTGGGGTCATTTATCCACCCGATGGGTGCGGAAAAATGATAGTTTTGTCGATACTGAGGGTTAACTTTTCCTCGCATCATTTCAATAAATCGATTTGCTTTATCCAAAATCGCCGTTTCTTCTACTAACACTTATTGTGCTCCCTTCAAAAAATTATCATAGCCAGTTTGTTTTATTTGAATCCATTCTTCCAAACCTACACGTTCCAATTCAGCAAGGTATTCTTCCCATTCTTCATCGATTTTACCGCCGGTGATCCACTCTGCTCTTTTGCGATAGATGTAATCCCACATATCTGTTTCAATTTTTGCTAATCGGTCTGTATCTTCTTTTTCTAAAAAGACACGTGGATAGATATTGTCTTCCGTAATATATGGCAAATACGTATCATGCATCAAATCTAAACGCCACTTCGCATCATCTGGCATAGTAGTGACTGTGTCGTAATAAGAATCAAGAACTGCTAATGGTCCTCCAGCTTCGGTTTTTTGTCTTAGTTCCCCCGGTGCTGTCCCCTCTAAAGGCAAATGTTTTAACATACCATCCTTTAATTCAAAAATATTGGCCTGTGCTTCATCACCGTAGGTTCCCCAGTTATTTTGGACAGACTGTAACGGTTCATACATTTTATCTATCCATCTAGCTGTAAGTTCCAAGTTTTTATTCGCACTAGTAATTACGAAACGATCTCTTGAGAAACCCATGCCATTCGTACGAGTAACGTGTTTCGTTCCATCTGGTCCCGCTAAGACTGGCAAGACGTCATAACTATCATCTGCACCCGTGATATTTGCTTTATCCCAAGTAAAGTACACGCCATACTTATGTTCTTTTCCTTTGGCAACATACGTATTCCAATCTTGTTCGAAAGCCTCTTTATCAATAAGACCTTTATTATTCATTTCATTGAAATATTTGATGGCTTCTTTATACCCTTCTTTGTTAGCAGTAAATTGTACCTGGCCATCGTTATCAACGACTAAGTGGTCATCATTATCACCTAGACCGAATGCCCCCATTAAAAATTTTAAGTCTTCATTTCCTCCATTGTTAATAAAGCTAAAAGGAATTTCATCTGCTTCACCATTACCATTTGGATCTTGCGTCTTGAAAGCCTCCAACACAGTCATCAACTGATCAGTGGTTTGCGGCATTTCAAGACCCAAATTATCCAACCACTCCTTGTTGATCCAAGCCATCCCATTTACTGTATGAATCGACTCTTTTCCTTCGCCTAATTCTTCAATCCAAGGCATAGAGTAAATGTGACCATCAGGTGCAGTAGACATTTGTCGGTATTCGGGGTTTTCATCAAAAATTTTCTTCAGATTTGGCATATATTCTTCGATCAAATCTTCAATCGGTACAATAACGCCACTTTCCGCCCAGTTTAATAAATCATAGTCACCTGCAGCGGCGTTGAAGATGGCATCTGGTAAATCACCACTAGCGATATCCAAATTTCTTTTTTCGGCAAAATCACTACTGTAGTTTGTCCAATCAATATGGAGATTGGTCTCTTCTTCTAACCGTTGGAAAATCAATTTGTCATTAGGATCATTGGGAGCCAAAGGGGCACTTTGAGACATCATTTTTAAAGATACTTTTTCTTTCAATGGAAAAGAGACATTTTCTAGTTCATAATCAGGGCTTGATGTACTCTTTTCTTTTGAGCCTCCACAAGCCCCCAAAATTAGTACGGAAGTAAAAACGATTGGCAGCATCCATTTTGCTTTCATCTTAAAATCTCCTTTATAATTTTTATTCATACAAATAGTGAACAATACTTACCCTTTAACGGAACCAACTAAAACACCTTTATCAAAATATTTTTGGAAGAAAGGATACATTATGATTAATGGCAGACTAGAAATGACGATCGTTGCGTATTTAATCAACTCAGCAATTTGTTTCATTTCTGCCATGGCTGTATTGGCTCCCACCATGTCTTGTGAGGGCTGGTTTTGGATCAAAATATTTCTTAATACGAGTTGCAACGGCTGTAAGTCGGGATCTTTGATGTAAATCATGGCGTCAAAGTATGAATTCCATTGTCCAACAAAGGCATATAGAAACAACACGAACATAATTGGTTTAGCTAATGGAAGCATGACTTTGAACAGTATTTGCAAGTCATTGGCGCCATCGATAGTAGCAGCTTCAGAAAGTTCTTTTGGCAAAGCACTAAAATAGGTACGCGCTAAGATAATATTCCACACATTTATAGCACCTGGTACGATAATCGCCCATACACTATCTAACATGCCCAAGTTCTTTACCAATAAATAGGTAGGTATCAAGCCGCCACCAACGAACATTGTAATGACAAAAAAAGTCATAATAATCTTTTTCCCAGCCAAGTTAGGTCGAGACAAAGGATACGCAGTGATCATCGTAATAAATACAGTCAATAAGCTGAAGCTAAAAGAGTAAAACAACGAATTTACAAAACCGCGTAAAATGGAATCATCTGCAAATACCCGTTGATATCCTTGTATTGTCCAATCTTTCGGATTGAAGCTTATACCTTTATTGATCAAAGTAGCTGGGTCCATAAAAGAAGCTACCAGTACATAAATCAGCGGAACAATGGTAATGACGACCAAAAAAGTTACAATCACTCGATTCAGCCATAAGATTTGACGGTCGATTTTTGATAAAGCACTATTCATAATTTTCTCCTTTCATTACAAGCCTTGACCATCGTTTAGCCGCTTGGTTATATTGTTGACAATCAGTAATAAAACGACATTAATAATCATATTGAACAGACCAACAGCAGCAGAGTAGGCATAATCACCTGATTGCAAGCCGACTTTGTATACATAAGTGGAAATGATTTCTGAGGCAGGGATGTTCATTGAAGTTTGCATCAAGTAGGCTTTTTCATATCCTACATTCATAATACCGCCGGCGGCCAAGATGAAGCTGATCACCATCACAGGCCTCAATGCAGGCAAATCGATATGCCAAATCTTTTGTAAAATATTTGCCCCATCGATATTTGCTGCCTCATATAAATCGGTACTGACTCCCGCCAGCGTCGCGGTGTAAAGAATGGATGACCAGCCGATTCCTTGCCAAATTCCCGATAAAATATAAATCGTTCTGAAATAAGCTGGATTAGACATGAACATAATTGGTTGCCCCGTAACCTTTTCTACTAACCCGTTAATAGGTCCATTTGCGGATAGGAACAAAAACAGCATCCCCACGATAATAACTACTGAGATAAAATTCGGCGCATATAGAATCAACTGGATTTTCTGTTTTATTTTTTTATTGATAATTTGATTCAAGCTCAGTGCTAAAATAATTGGTGGAAAAAAACCTAACAATAAACCATAAATGCTAATTTTTAATGTGTTGCTCAGCAAAAGCGTAAAATTTGGTGAACTAATAAATTCCCTAAAGTGATCAAGTCCTACCCAAGGACTTTCCAAAATTCCTAGCATAGGATTATAGTCTTTAAATGCAATCACAGCACCGTACATTGGCACATACTTAAAGATAAACGTCATGATGATACCTGGTAAGAGCAACAAGTACATCCACTTATCACGCCGCAACTGTTTCTTTAATTTTTCCCACTTCGAGATATTTTTTTTATCCCGTTGTACCGCCCTTATCTCACCACCTGGTCCCAATGTCTTTTCCAATTCGATCTCCTCCCAATACATTTTAGAAACGTTTCCATTTTTGTTTAAAAAAATAAAAATTTAACAAAGATGCATTTTTGGAAACGTTCCCACTATTTTCGTTTATAGATTACCATAGCCATTTTTTTAAGTCAATATTTTTTTGTAATTATTCTTTCACCCACACTAAGCTTCCTTCAATTCATTTATGGTTTTCGAAAATTGTTAAAAAATAAGGATCTCGATTATTTCATTAATCCTATTTTTTCTCTACTTTTCTAGCATTCTTCTTTTATGAGTTTACTTATCACAACTTGCATTCCCTAATCTATTTTCTAACAATCATTCACTGTTTAACCGTTCCAATCGGAAGATTATCTAGTTAATTATTTAAAAATAGCTCGGATTCACATTTATTTTTTGCTTTTTAACTAACTAAAAGCGAAAAGATAAGAGTTAGATATGTAAATGTATATAAGGTTAAGAGCTGTTAGATGAGCTTTTTAGGGGAATCTTGGAAAATTAAAGATATTCAAAAAAATTGTGAATTTACTCCAAATCAATACAAAGCTTTTTTTTCAATTAATCAAGTTTTATATAGAGATGCTTGCGCTTTCCTCCTATAGCAGCCCCATACTTAGTCAATCTCAACATTCAGCCACGAAATGCTTTTGCATATGAATGATCTGTGATTAGCTACCGATCAAATCTACAATAATCATTGTATTCTCGATGTAAGAGCGTTTAGATCACCACACAAAAAGCTAGTCAGGGACTGTTCCTAACTAGCTGTATCTGCTTTTTCATCTTCCTATGCCATTATCAAAGTAAACTATTAAAGCTAGTTTCATCTTATAAAATCCTCGTAAAAAAGATGTTCTCTTGACTACTATCTCTCTTACTTTTAACTGATTTTAAGCTTCCCTGCAATCAGCCCCACTAGAAGCAATAAACTGCCGGAAAGAACAAACACCCACCGTACATCAAAAACATCTGCTACCTGTCCCATCAACAATGTGAATAAAGCAAAAACACCGGAATTCAAGATGCCTGAGGCAGCGTAGATGGCAACCAATCGATCGGCTGCTACTTTTTGTTGGATTAATGAGGCTTGCGGGATATTTTTGATCTGGGAAAAGAGCCCGATTAAAACGGATAATCCTAGAATCAAAAAGCGATCGCCTGATAGGGCAACGGCAACTGTGATCAGTCCGCCTAAGACAGCGCCCATTACAATCGCTGTTCGTTTGTTTTTATCAAACCGCTCGGAAAATCGCATCACCAACGCACTTCCTAGCAACGCGCCAACAAAATAAGTGGCGTTGATATAGCCCCACCAAGCATCAGGTGCCTGCATCACTTCTCGGACGAATACTAACACAATCGCGGACACCCAGGCTGTATTGGCGATACTTTCTAGCATGTCCATACCAACGATCACCCGAACCAGAGGATCTTTCATAATCCAGCGCCAACCAATAAACAACTGGTGCCCTAACGGCTGCTTTTCGTTTTTTTCTCGAGTCGTTCTAGGCAAAAACGCTAATACTATCGAGGCACTTAGAAACAGAAAGCTGTCTAATAAAACCAACTGATGAACAGAAAATACCAGCAGCAAGGAGGTTCCGATCGCCCAGCTGCCGATGTTGACTGTTTGAAGCATCGAATTGAATATTCCATTGGCTTTGACGAGGCGATGCTTTTCCACATATTTCGGGATCAAGGCACGGCTAATTGGTTCTGAACAGCCGTCCAAAAACGAAATCAATGCGACAAGGCAATATAAAACCAATAGATTCATCGCTTCAGCTTTCAAATAGAGATACGCGGTCATAAAAAAGAGTAAGGCTGTTTTGCACATCTGGCTGACCTTCAGCACTTGTTCTAAGCGAAAATAACTCGTGATGACCGGTGAGAGAAAGCCGGAAATGACACCGCCTCCTGTTACTAGCACCGGGACCAGCGCCGCTGCCAAAGCAGAGTCTGTCCAGCTAAAAATAGAACTGATAATTGCCACAATATAAATGGTATCCCCGACATTCGCCACTGTTTGGCCAATGATCAATTGGGTAAATCCCTGATTCTTCTTCATTTGTTTTCCACCTTTACTTAGAAATAACGATTGCTCGTTTTTCTAGTTATTGATCGCCATTTGCTAAGTAAAGGTTTTTATTTTGTCTGATTCATTTGCGGGGCCTCCTCTATCTGGTGTTGCCTAGCTGTCTAATAGTTCTACTATACCAGATTGACGAGCAAAATTATCTTATGTACACTATAATCACATTGATCTAGGAGGCGCCTATGAATAAGTTAGGAACTACGTATCGTAAAATCAGAAAAAGCCGTGGCATCACGCAAGCGCAAGTTTGTAAAGACCTGCTTTCAAGAACCACCTTGTCTAAATTTGAAAATGAAAAATTAACGCCCTCCGTTACCCTTTTTATCGAACTTTTAGCGCGAATCGATTGCGGTTTTGATGAATTTTTTTACATCGCCCAAGGATACCGTTTAAATGAAAAACAACAAATCTTGCATCAATTATTCTCTTTGTTTTCCAACCAGGATCTAAAAGCATTGCTTGCTTTGAAAGAGCAATGTTTACTTTTCCAAAAAACATCTGTCAGTAAAACCATTGACTTATTGGTGTATGTAATCGACTCTTTCTCAGTGCTCTCAACGAATGCAGAAAAAGAAATTCCTTGCCTGCCCAAAGTTCTTTTGACGGTTCCCTGGGATGCGCTTCAGGCTTATTCCGACTGGACCCTTGATGATATCAAGCTGATCAATTGCCTTTTATACCTCTTTCCAATTGAAACCGCCCACGTCATTGCCCGCCAATTGATCCAACAGCTAAAAAAATACGAAACACTAGAAAATACTGTGCCTTTACAGTGTGCGATTCATTTGAATGTCGCCTTGCTTTATCTGCAAGAACAGCAACACCCAGAGGCGAAAGAAGCCGCGGATCAAGCCCTGCTATTGGCAAAAAAGAGCAAGCGCTATGATTACTATTCGTTAGCCACTGCTCGAAAAAGTTTTGCGATTGGAGATTCGGGTTTATTTACCCAAGCAAGACAGATGGCATCGTTATTTGAGGATAAATGGACGTGTGAGTTGATTGAGAAGGAAGGACGACAGTTTTTGAGTTGATGGCAGGTCGTCGGATGACTTACATTAACCAAATTTTCATAACCGTTCTCCAATGATCACTACGTCATTAAATCTATCTAATACCAACTGGTCGTAATGATGTAAGGATAGTAAAACTATTTTATCGTCAATCTTAAGCAAATAGTTCAGCACAACTTCCTCCATTACTTTGTCCAAAGCAGAAAAAGGCTCATCCATAATTAAAAATGACGCGTCTTTATACAAAGCTCTGGCAATTGAGACCATTTGCTTTTGACCACCACTAAGGGAGCTAACCTCTTTCGAGAAAAATTCATCCAGCTCATTAATAAACAATTTTTTTATCTTACATAGTTTCTCTTCATTCACATCGCTAGAAAAGCCTGTAATGTTGTCGATTACACTGCCGTTGTATAGTTTTATGTTTTGAGTCACCGCACTGATTTGAGAAAAATAGCCCTCTTTTTTCAAATGTTGGATGTTTTTACCATCAATCAAAATTTCTCCACGATATTTATTATTAGCCAGCATCAAAGCAGCATATATCGTTGACTTTCCACTACCGTTTTTCCCTATCATTGCATAAGTATTTCCTTTCTCCAAAATAAAACTGTTTGGTCCAATTTCTCGCTTGTTTTCCATAAGAAATGTTACATTTTTCATTTCTACTTTATCTATAACAGAATGGAAGTCCTCTCGCTTTTGTGAATCTTCTGATTGCAAAAACTCCATCATTTCTTGTCGAATTTCCTTTGAAGAGTAAATATCCGCTAGCGTATTGGAAAACCAGAAAATAGGTGTTGTAATTGTACCAGCAGCTTGTGTAATAGCAATCAATTCCGCAAAAGATAAGCTCTTTTGTGTAATGAGAATAGCACCAATGACATACATACCAATTTGTAATAGCCAAGCAAACGAATCATTTGAGACAGTAACGATTGACTTTTCTTTTTTTAATACAAACATTTTTTTTGCACTCTGTTCACTCGAAGAAGCAAACCGTTTTTCCAAAAAATTATCTAGAAAAAATACTTTTCTAATTATGGAGTGATCAAAAATATCTAGCAAAACGTCTGAGTTATTTCCCAAACTATCATTGTATTTCTTTTGAGAAGGGGATATCTTGTTTGACATTTTTTTCGAGACGAGTAACGAACAAACAGCAATAAGAATCAGATAGCACAGAATAATTTTGTTTAAAGAGAAAATAAGAATCGCACCAAAGCTAAATGACAAACCAAAATATATTAAACTAATCAATGAAGGAATATAATTATCCACGATTAAAGGGATGTCATTACTAAATACCTTGATTAGTTTTGAAACCTTTAATTCTTCTGTCACATGTTTAGCAGCTTTGCTGTAAAGCAATTGATTCAACTCGTTTTGTGAACGAGAATAAAATTTAATTGAAAAATATTGTGAAAACCAATTAACTAGACACAAAAGAATCAATATACTCAGATTTATTGTTGTCAATCTAACCAGATCTAAAGCGTACTTACCTTCTGCGACAGACATATTGTACTGAATTAATTTTGATAAAATAGGACTATACGCTGAGTAACATACTAAAAAGAATATCGATAAGAAACCCAAATATTTATTTTTTTTCAATAATAGTCTAAACATTATTTACCTCCAATACGTATCTTTGATACTGATCTTTCAAAATTTGTTCAAGAGAATCACCAGTACGCTCATAGACACCTTTCTTTCCCCTAAAAAAATTATTTTTTCACTTTCTGAATCAATTTTAGCTACAAAATAACTTATCTATTTATTCTTTCTTTTTTTTAAAAAGCATATTACACTTTCTTTAGAGAAATTAATTTTGTACAGAGTACTCACTTTTTAAGGAGGTTGTTTATGAGATGGGATGCAGGAAGTATTTACAAAAAGATACGAAAGAGTAAAGGGTTAAGTCAAAACGAGGTTTGTGGCACTAGCATTTCTAGAACAACCTTGTCAAAATTCGAAAATAATAAACTTTCACCTTCCTATGACACGATGGTCTATCTGTTGTTGCAAATTGATATGAGTGAAGAAGAGTTTCAATTTGTATGTAATGACTTCAGCTATGATTTAAGGGATGAAATTATTACTCTTTTCTTTAGACAAACGTCGAACTTAGAAACTGCTCAACTTTTCAGGTTACTTGAAAAAGGAAATAAATATTTGAAAACAGCAGACGATATTTTTATAAGAAACTTGATGAAAATCATTCAAAGTCTCACTCTACTGACTAATGACCAGATTGAGCAAATCGATTGTTTACCAAAAATCATCATAAGTGATGTCTGGTCTAAATTGTCAAAAATGGATGAATGGTACTATAGCGAGCTTCGTCTAATTAATAGCTTTATGTATTACTTTCCGATAGAAACCGTCCTTTCGTTTCTTCCAAAACTGCTTGAAACTGTTGAAAAATATGAAAAATTTACCCCTATGATTACAATTAGACTATCTATTCTATTAAATGTAGGATTACTTTTGATTCAGAACAACCATAAAGAAGTTGCAATTCCTCTACTCAAAGAAGCAATCGATCTAGGAAAAGAAGCGAAACGATATGACTATTTGTCGATTGCCAAAGTACGTTATGCTATCTGCATAGATGATTACAAAATAGCTTGTGAAGGTTTTCTCTTGTTGGAAATGACCGAAGAAAACGATATTTTAGAGCATGTGAAAAAAGAATGGGCAGTTTTCTCTTCTTAATTAAATGCTTACCTATTTCCTTTTATGTACCGATGGACAAAAGACTGAACTATGCAGAAACCAAAAAGCTATAACAACGTTGGTGTTCACTTTTTTCCGCCAACTGAAAGAAATTAGCGAAAAAAGAGTAAACTCACAAAAATTGTGAATTTACTCCAAATCGATATACGGCTCTTCTTTTATGGAATCAAATTTTCTAACGATGAGCTAATCGTTTCTCGCATATAGCTTCTCTCTACTTCACCGATCCCAACATCCCAGCCACAAAATACTTTTGCAGCGAGAAGAAGACCACCATTGTTGGCATGGTTGCGATCACGATTGCTAACATCATTAAGCCATAATCTGGATTATTGGCGGCGCCAATGGCAGAAATCATTAGGGGAAAGGTTTGCTTTTCTGGTGATTGAAGGGTGATCAACGGCCACAGGTAGCTATTCCAACTATTGATAAAGGTAATGATGGCAGCAGCCGCATAAGTTGTTTTCATGGTTGGCATGTATATTCGGAAAAACAAGCCTAGTTCCGACAGACCATCCATTCGTCCTGCTTCAAGCAGTGATTTGGAAAACATTTTTGTGTTTTGTCTGAAAAAGAAGATCAGAAATGCGGTCGATAATGTTGGCAAAATGACTGAAGCTACTGTATCGAGTCCAATAAAAGGAATCGTCGTTGAAAAGCTGCCGAACATTCGAAACAGTGGGATCATGGTGGCGGCAAAAGGCAACATCATCGACAAAAGCAACATATTAAAAAGCATATTTTTTAATCGGCTTTGATAGATCTCAAATCCGTAGCCGGCCAACGAAGCGATCGTCACGGATAAAATCGTCTGTAACAACGCAATTCTTGCACTATTAAAGAATACTTGTTTCAAGTCATAGGTTGCGACTAGGTTACGCCAGTTTTCTAGCAAATGGGTACTTGGCAATAGTTTGCCTTGCATGATATTTACGGTAGGATTGGTGATACTCACTAACATGAAATAAAAGGGAAAGGCAAACAGAATGGTAAAAACACCCAAAAATACATATGTGCCTACTTTTTTCATTTGTCCTCTCCTCCGATCTTAAATTGGATCATGGAAAAGAAGATGACCATGACGACAATGGCATAAGAAACTGCAGAGGCGTAACCAAAATCTGGTGTATAGCGAAAAGAAAGATTATAAATATATTGGGAAATCGTCGATGTGGCGTTTCCTGGTCCACCTTGTGTCAAGTTCATCGGTTCATCAAATAACTGTAGTGTCCCAATCGTTGAGGTCACGGCTGAAAATAAAATGACTGGCTTTAGCAAAGGGACGGTGATTTTAAAAAATTGTTTCGTTGGAGAAGCACCATCGATTCTAGCAGCTTCATAAATTGCTGGGTCGATATTTTGCAAAGCCGATAAAAAGAAAATCATATTGTAGCCGGTCCAGCGCCAAGTGATGGCTAAAATGATGATGACTTTTGCCCAAAAGGGACTGGAGAAAAAGGCGATTGGCTCAGAGACAATCGACAGTCTCACTAAAAGAGCGTTCACCACGCCATTTGTTGCAAACAGTGATTTAAAGACCATGGAGTATGCGACTAATGAAGTTACTGCTGGCAAAAAAATGATCGTCCGAAACAGGCCCTTCAGCTTTAGGGCTTTCTGATTGAGCTGGACGGAAAAGAACATGGCCAACAAGACCATGACAGGCACTTGAAAGCCCAAAAAGATCAAGGTATTTTTCGTGGCTGTCAAAAAGGTTTGATCCGAAAACAGCCGCCGATAATTTGCGAGTCCGCTAAAGGTCAGCCCGGTGCCGCTTCCTGATTGCAAGGATAATAGAAACGCTTGGATCATTGGATAAAAAGAGAAAAAGAAGATTAAGAGTGTCGGGATAGCAATAAACAGCCACCCCGCGATCACTCCTTTTTTATAAAATAATTTATTTTTCATCGTACATGCCCCTCAGTCCATTTTAATTCAATTGATTGTCAGCAATCATTTGCGTATTTTTTAAGACCTCATCCAAATCTGCTCCATTGACATAGTCCAAAAAGCCTTGATTCATGATGTCTTCCAACGCATAAGTGTTTTTCCCAAAGTTAACCGAAGGAATTTCATTTGCCCAGTTCATGAAATCTTGATAGATAGCCTGATCGTCGAAGAAAGGATCTGGTGCATGATACGCATCTCCTTGTGAAGCGGGAACGTAAGAACCGATTGCTCCAACGGTTTGAATCAGCTCTTCGTAAAAGGCGATATTTTTGCCGAATACGTCAGCAATATAGCTCAGGGCTTCTTCTTTCCCATCGATATCTAACACATAAATTGACGAGCCTCCGAGATTGGTCGCATTGACTGAACCTTCGATCGATTCTTGCTTGGGCACTGGAACGACTGCCCAATCGCCACTTTGGCTTTCTTCTGCTTTCACCGATGGCGTGATCCAGTTTCCTTGTAAAACGCCTGCTACTTCGCCGCTGTTAAAACCTGCCAACATTTGGTCCCAGCCATTGTGCGTTGTCATTACTCCTGAATCAAGCAGCATTTTCAAATCTTCAAGCCCTTGTCTCAAAGAAGGATTGCCGTCAATAAACGGCGTTTCACCATCCTCAGCGGTATACCAATAACCACTGGAATGCATCATCATTCGCAAGTGTCCTAAATCATTCATGTCGATGGACAGCAATGGTTTGCCAGTTGCTTCTTTCACACGGATCCCCAATTCATTGAAGGTTTGCCAAGTGATATTGGTGAAATCTGACAGTTCCAAACCCGCTTCTTCAATGATCGATTTTCGCAAGTAAACGCCCGCTACCCCTGAATCAAACGGCATCCCATACTGCTCGCCATCGATCGAAGACACCTCGATTTTGTAATCCATAAACTCGTCAACATTTATATACTCAGTCAATGGAACGAAATACTCTGGAAACACTTCTAAAAAATTACGGGCGCGAAAATCTTCAATCAAGACGATATTAGGCAATCCTTGGGTACTGCCTGAACTAAAGATGGTATTCATTTTTTGTACGCTGTCTTGTTGGGAAATCTCGGTGACGTTGATTTTGAAATCAGGGTTTTCTTCTTGATGATACGATTCCGCCAACTCAAAAGCTGCGATATTGAATTTTGGGTCCCACGCCCAAATGGTGATTTCCTCTGCGCCGTTTTGATCGCCCCCCTCACGCTCTGGCGTATCGCTGCCATTCCCACAAGCAGCTAAGCCTCCTAGTCCTATCATTGCCATACATAAAGCTATTTTTTTCATTGTTTTGCTCCTTCCACTTTTTTTTGATAATTCATATGAAAATCAAAGGCAAATGCCTGATTTTTTAATAAATACTTCGGTAAAATGCCGGGACCGCAACTGGCACTTCCTAATCCTTGCACCCCATAGTCAATGTTGAGGGCAACTGCATCGCTGGTTTCTAATTGATTGGCATGGGTCGCTTGTTCCAAATTGTTCTGGGTGTAGTGATGCACACTGAAATTCAGCGATTTGCTGGAAATAGTCAGTCCCGCTCCAGAAGGCTTAGACAAACGGAAGAATTTGGTCTTCATGCGGTTGCCATTTTCTTGCGGCCGCACATACGGCGTGTGCATCTCTGGAACGGTTCTTTCCCACCAATCGAAAAACCCGCTTTGGCAACTATCAGGATAGGTTTCATGCGGCCCAAGTCCCAACCACTGCACGTTCTGATGTTCTTTATCAATCATTAGCTTCACACCGATTCGCGGCAGGGTTTTCGGTCCGTTTCCAAACGGGGTTCCTTGGACTGCTACACGGATGTCGCCTGCCAATGAAAGACGATACGTAAAGAACAAGTCAATTCCCCAGTCGAGGGAAATAGGCATGCTGTTGCGGTGAATTTCGACTTTTATTTCATCTGGGCGCTGTTCAAAGGTAAAAGCGAGCACACGCTCCTTTAAGTGCCGAATACGAAACGCTTCCCATTCCTTGGCGATGCTTGCCGAACCAAACTCTTCACTACCTAACAAGTCGTTGTCAGTCGGTGCCCGCCAAAAGTTCATTTCAAGCGGTTCAGTAAGCAAGGCTTGCCCTTCGATGAGCCACTGGCTCAAGGTACCTGTTTTCTTATGAAAAATATAGGTCTGCTCAGCCAAAGTAATCCTCAGTTCATCGGCCGTTTCTGAACAGTGAAAGGCATCCGCTTTAGGTATTTGTACGCTTTTTACTGGTTGATCAATGATGGCTTGTTCCCAAGCAACTGCGTGTTCTAGAGAAAAATCTGGCGCACTTTCTTCAAAGAAAAACAGCGTGACCACTGCCTGTGCTCTTCCTGCTAAGCTCAGCGTAGCTTCTTCTGGCAGGGAAATGGTTGTTTCTTCCTGAGGCAGGAGATTGATTCTGGGCAGCTCTTGTAAGAAAATCACCTGATCGTCTTCCTTGATTTGCAGGACTGGCTGTAAAGACACTAAATTTCGAAAGTCGAAACGGTTAGTGATACGACAGGCCTGTTCTGAGAGCTGGAAGGTGATTTTGACAGGCTGAATCACTTTCTTATACTCAAACAATGCTGGCGATGGCGTACGGTCTGGAAATAGCAACCCATCAATAACAAAGTTGCCATCATGGATTTCCTCTGCAAAATCACCACCATACTTGTAATACGTTTCACCAGAATCGTGATCTATACTCTTGATGCCATGATCGATCCATTCCCAAATAAAGCCGCCTTGCAACCGAGGATAGCGATAAAACAATTCCAGATATTCGCTCAATCCACCAGGGCCATTGCCCATCGCATGACCATATTCACATAAAATATGCGGTTGTGTTAGTGAACGTTCTCCCTGATCTGCCATTTCGCCAACAGATGTATACATAGTCGAAATGACATCAGACGCTTGGCACGCTTGCCATTCTCCCAAGGCTTTCAAGTGCCGTGCTTCTCCTTCATAATGAACCAGACGACTGGGATCTAATTTCTTGATCAGCTGCGCCATCTTCAAATGGTTTTCTCCATAGCCAGACTCATTTCCTAACGACCAGAAAATGATCGAAGGATGGTTTCTATTTTTTTCGACCATTCTTCTTGCTCGGTCTAAATACGTCGGCAACCATTCCTCACTACTGCTCAGTTCGTTGATCCTTTGGGTGATATCCATCCCATGGGTTTCAATGTCTGCTTCGTCAATGACGTATAACCCATAACGATCACACAAGTGATAAAACTTTGTGTCTGCTGGATAATGAGAACACCGTACAGCATTGATATTGAATGCTTTCATCATCTGCACATCTTGTTCCATCGTCTCAACCGTCAGACTTCTACCAGACTCACAATGCCATTCATGGCGATTGACACCCTTTAGCACCACCCGCTTTCCATTGATTTGGAAAATACCGTCAACTATGGAAATCTGTCTAAAGCCGACTTGGAACGGAATGACCTCCAACAGTTCCTCGCCTTGATACTGTTTCACCAAAAGATGGTATAGATACGGTTCTTCTGCGTTCCAAGGAATTATCTCTTCAATGGTTGCAGAAATCGTCCAATCTGCTTTTGCTCCTCGGTGGCGTCTCTCAGCTTTCTTTAAAACGGTTACATTTTCTTGATCTAGCAATTCGATTTCTATCGTACGTTCTAACTGCTCTGGCATTGTATGATCAAAGAAAAGTGAAACTTCCAAGAAGCCATCTTTGTATTGATTGCATAAATCCGCTTTGATCTTTACATTTTGAATCGACTGCGGCTTACGGGAAAACAAGTAGACTTCTCTAAAAATTCCGCCAAGCCACCACATATCTTGATCCTCGACATAGCTCATCGCGCTCCATTGCTTCACCTTCACACTAAGCACATTTTTGCCCTTTTGAAGATAGGGTGTGATGACAAACTCCGATACCAAGCGACTGCCAGTGCTGTAGCCGACATATTGATCATTGACATGCACTTCAAACACCGATTCCACGCCTTCAAAGTGAAGCACGTACGCAAGATCGATGTCCTCCACAAAAAATGTTTTTCGATAAAAGGCAGTTGGGTTCTCCATCGCAACAAATGGCGGATCGATTGGGAAAGGATACTGAACATTCGTATAGATCGGTTTTCCATGCCCTTGCACCTGCCAATGAGCAGGTACCTCAATTTTTTGTTCATACACAACTTGATTTTCTGCCTCACCCAAATAAAAATCCCACAGACCGTTTAATGACTGATACCCAAAAGATGTCTGCGGATCTCCTTGCATAGCAGCTGCGACCGTTTCATAACTAAAAAAACTGGTTCGAGGTGACAAGCGGTTTTCATGTAGTATTGTTGGATTGAATATTTTTTCTTGGAACATAGCTTCCTCCTGATGTGTTTCGTCCTGTCTGTAACAACCAAGTGACTTCTCCTCTATATGGTCCCCTCTTTAAAGATGGCAATTACATAGAGTTAAATTTGTTTCTGCTTTTCAAGTACTCCCTCCTTTCATTTCCTATGTAAGTTACTAAATGTATTGATGTTTAACAGAAAACCCAAAACAATTATGCGTTTAACGCATAATATGCCGTAGCACAAAATTACTCACCTAAAATAAGGATGAGGTGATTTTTATGTATCATAGAATTCGTGACTTACGCGAAGATAAAGACTTGAATCAAGAACAACTTGCTAAACTACTGAATATCAGCCAAACAACTTACTCCCGCTATGAGTCAGGAAAATTAGACATTCCTACCCAATCTCTGATTAAACTTGCAGATTTTTATTCTACTAGCGTCGATTACTTGCTTAATTTAACAGACCATCAAAAGCCTTATCCTCGTAACTAACAACATAATATGCGTAAAACGCATAAAAGTCAATATGCGATAAGAGCATAATTTAGAATAGTATCGAGGTGACGTGAATGTTTCAGCGAATCCGCGATCTGCGGGAAGACAACGATTTAACCCAACACCAGATTGCTACTCTTTTAAATATTTCACAGTCCACGTATTCTCGGTACGAGAACGGTGAGTTAGAGATTCCTATTCAAACGTTGATAAAGTTAGCAAATTATTATAATACTAGTATTGATTATTTGGTAAATTTGACTGATGTAAGAACTTCTTATAAAGCCAGTGAGCATTGATACCACGATTTCATTGTAATCACACTTTTAAATCATTTTAAGAGATGAGTAGATACTCATTAAGCCAATTTTCTCTTTCCGATTTTCTGTTTATATCAATGACTGAATGTGGCTTTAGCTTTAAAGCACTAAATAGAAAAACTCATTTATGTTTGCTAATATAGAAACAGGTTTGTTTGCATTATAATCTATGATACTTATATAAGCATCAATAAAGAGGTGATTTTAGTGTATAAGGAAAAAGTGTTAGTGATCCATATTCAAGAACTTGTGAAAATATATAATATTTCTTTACGGGAGCTTTCTAGGTGAGCAGATATAGACATTGCAAGACTAAGTGAACTATCCAGTGGAAAACGGCAACGGATCAATATTGAATACATCGAGCGAATAGCTGAAGCTTTGAATATAGATGATATTCGTGAGATTTTGACGATTGAGGATAAATGAAAGTTTTCGTAAATAGCAAAATACAAAGATATTATTTTCATCGGTCCTATCACATTAATGGTTAGTAAAACTGGAAGGATTTAGACAGAAAAACCACTCGAATCCCGATTAAGATTGTCCATACATCGACCAATAAATAATAAATGCAAATAGCCCAGCTTTATAACTAATCTACATTTTTTATATCTAAAAAAGCACTTCACAGATAAAAATACGAAGCACCAAAAAGTCCCGATATATAGAATTTTGGTAGTAAAAATCATTGGAAAATTCATCAGTAATTAGCCAAATTTTATGCATAAATACTAGTATAGAAACTAAGCGAATATTTCACATGATCAAATATATATTCGTATTTAATATAGAAATTCCATTATTTTATATTCAGCATCTCCACTAATTTTTATATAGTTTTTACTGTTATTTATATCTTCAATTGACCGAAATTCCCAATATTTTCGCGCTAAAGTGACTGGAGAATTTTTTTTATCATTCATATGTAATTCTTTTACATTAAACGACCCACAATTCTTCATAAGACTTCTTCTCTCAACATTTTTTAGTGATTTCATTATCCCTTCATAACTAGTAGACTGACTATATGTTGCATTTAAATCTCCATGTCTAACATAATACCTAATTTCTCCATCTGAGTTTTCTACTTCTCCAGTTGGTCTACGCAATATTTCTGTAACCTCGACAAGAATCTCATTACATTCAACAACTTTTGGATTAATAAAGCTTATTTCATAGTGTCCTGATCTATAACCTAATCGACCTCTTCCTATAAACTTTAAAACTTCACCTTCAGATAACTGACAATCTACATACCCCTTGAATAGAGGAACTAACGAGGGGTTCTTGCGCATATATTCAGATTGATGCTCAATGACTTCACCAAAAAATTTTACATAGTTCCCTTCACTATGCCATTTCACTTCCTTGACTATGACTTTAAACTCGGCTTTCCAATTATCTTTTTCAGCTTTTTTATACCATTGCACTTTAGGATCCACTACTTTCCCTCCAAATCACATAATTATTTACCATTTCGTATTGTATAATTCATAATCTATATCATTTGCATCATTAATAAAGGTAGGTTTCTGCATTTGAGCTAAAAAATCTGAAAGTATATTCACTTGTTCTGACTCATTCATTAAAGACCCTGATAAGGTAATTCTTAATGAAAAACTACCGGAAGGTTTATATTGAGTTAATTTTTCAATAGCGACCACATTCAATCTATCATATTCTCTACCAATAATGCGTCTATAATAAACTATGTCTTTTGTTAGTGGTAAATTTAATTCTTTTCTCAACTCTTTAGATATCAACATCACTAATCCTCTCTAACAAAAATTTTTAATGCTATATATATTTTATCAAACATAGATAACGTTTAGAAGGTTACAAGACATAATTGTTAAAAAAAACATCACATATAACTATTATAAGCCTTTTTATTATTATTTTTAGAATATTAATCATCATCTATGGATGTTCAAGAAAAATTTGGTCATGCTGTCATCCAAATAACGATGACTATATACACGCATGTCATTAAAAATTAAAAGCAAAAAAGACTTGAATGATTTCGCTGATTTTAGAGAAGATGAGTCAAAAAAAATATAATCTACTTAACATTTTTATGACATTAAACAGATTTTAGGCACAAAGAAGGCACTCCACAAAATGACGAGTGCTTTTTTGATACAATAAGGTTTTAACGTTTTGAAAAGAGACAAACGTAATTTTTAAGAACGTCAATCTACAGAAACCCTTTCATATCAAGGATTCGACAGTATTCATTTTACTTCAAAATCGACAAAAAAGATTTCTACAGACAATATTTGAACCACGATAGATGGTAGTTGAATACAATTTTCTTACTAGTTTATCGGTCTATTTTTTGGGGAAAAGTCCCTTTATTTCTTTGAGAGCGTATTGTGTGTTTCCTGAAAATCTGGTTATATCTAACTTAACACAAACCGCTTTAAATCAACATTTTATTTAAAATAAAAAACTTGATAATTGTCAGTAAAACTTGTTCGAGAAAGTCAAAAGTATGGTCAAAGAACTCGCCAGTGTATTTCTGAATAAGTTATTTGATGTACTTCAGAGCTTTTTGCTCTTGTATATTATCTTCACCTATGCTATTTTTACAATATGTTATGCCCAATAGTTTAACTGGAAGAACACTATTCATTAGAATATAGGTCCATGGTTCAAGCCCTGGTTGGGCTAAGTATTGAAATTTTTCAATATCTAGCCCAGCCAGTGTTTTTTAATTATGCTTGAACTTCTCAGGAAATCTATTTTCTAAATCCTTATATAATGTTTTTTCAATTTTTATTCGATTCAGATTCCCTGCAGGTTCTAATATCTTTAAATTTTTAGGTTCTATATCAATAAAATTTGAATGTGCTAAATTTGCATTTTTAAAGTCAACCTCTTCAAGATTAGCTCCTTTAAAAATAGAAGATCTTAGCTCCGAAGAATTGAAGTGTGCTTTTTTTAAATCACAATTGCTAAAGTCAACTCCTAGAGCCTGAACCTTTTTTTGATAAACTCGGTGCATCTTGCAATCAGTGAACTTCACTTTTTTTAAAACAGCATTATTAAAGCTAGCACCAGAAAAATCGCAATCTTGAAAAGTTGTATTGGTTATCTGTGAAGAGTTAAAATTTGTTCCAGAAAAATCAATTCTTGTTAGATTTTGATTTGAAATATTTGTATGCATAAATTCCATATGCTTTAAATCCAAATTTGAACATGATATCTCAAATATTCCTGACAACCACATCGACTTATGCATCCTGACCTCTTTCCCATCTAAATTTTTTGATAATCTTAAATTTCTAAGATACTTTTCCAGTTTATTATTTTCGATTGTTCTATTTTCAAAGTATTTTAAAAGGCTACCAATCACTACTGAAAAAAGTACTACTTCTAATATTGCTTGATTAAATGATAATATTAAATCTTTCCAAAAGGTAACTTCGCCATAGAGCCCCCACCCGATAAAAAAACTTGAGATTTTTTCTGAAATGCTAGAATAATTGATACTGACAACAAGCATTCCGGTAAATACTAACAATGATATTGCACCTATAATCACTTTAGTTCTTGCTTTCATTGTACCTCCTAATTCACTTGAACGATCCAACTTTTTCCATAAAAAATACTATCTTTCACCTATTAGTATCTTATTTTTGCAGCAAATGATTGACTGTTTATTTTCCCGTTTTGATTATAATAGTCCTTAACCTTTTCATAAATTGAATTTAACGTCTCTTTTTTTTCGTTAAAAATTATTTCTCGAGTATATAAAATTAAAGCCGAATTATTAAAATAGCGATAACATCGATTTTCAAAATTGTCTTTTCTACATAAACCGTCTTCTAACTTGAAATGAAGATAATTTTTAAGATGGAATTTTTGAGTATAGTTACGATCATTATATATATCAGCGATTATAAGCCAGTCCCTTCTACCTTTTCTTAAGTCATCGTCTTGCATTCCTTCTTCATAACTATTAAATATATCTTTTGAAAATTCAGTATCTCCTTTAGCATTTTCTAAAATATCAAGAACTTCTCCAATATCCATTGATATAACCTCCGTATATCCTTATGTGTTTCATGAAAAACAGCAGTGTTGTGTATTATAAATTACCTTCGCTCTACTTTCTTACTAATTTAAAATTAAATATATTAGTAAGACGTTTATCAGATTATTTCTTCATACATGGAAACTTTTCTTTTATATGCTTCGGGTCCACCTTCTAATATATTTACAACTTCTTTTTTTATATGCCTATCTCCTGAAAATCCTGCTTTATCTAACCAACCGTGATCCGAATTAGACTTAAGTACAAAAACTTGTTCAGTCCCAGAGTTCATAACAATAGTCGAATTATGCGTTGCGACAATAATTTGCCTTGCGCCCTTTGTTTCTCTAAGTTTCTTTACTAAATTATCATATATATAAACGTTATCAAGGTTGTCTTCAGGCTGATCAATAACAAGTGGTGTTGTGTCACCTATAAAATTGTTATATGCCAATATAAAATTTAACAATGCAACTACCTTCTGTCCCATCGATAGATCGGAAACCTTTTTCCAAACAGCTTTTTTTGAATTTGCAAGACTATTATTGTTGATATTGAACTTTAACTCAAAAATATCAATCTCAGTATAATAATCGTTGATTTCTTGTAGTGTTAGATGTACATTTATCTTCAACAGTCTACGGAGCTCTTTAAATAATTTACTGACATTTTCGAATTCTGATAAGTTCAGTTTGTCAGAACTCAATACTTCAAAATCTATAGGTAAAAATTGTTTGAGTTCTTTAAATCCGATTGTATCGTAGGATTCATCAATAATGCTCATAATTAAATTCCAAATACCTACATCATTTCCTCTTAGATTCAGAAAGTTTACCAATTCACCCCTGGATATACCAAATTTATTATAGAACTTATGTGCATTGTCTGGAGACAAATTAAAAATTTTCTCCCAAGGAAAATGATAGTTAGTCTGTTCCAATTGAAAATAGCTAACGTTTAGCATATCCATATTCTCAGAATTCAATTTTAATAAAACTTGATCAATATTATCTCTTCTTTTTTCAAGAACTATTTTCATTCTATTGATCGCGTATTTTATAGTGTTTAACGATACTTTCTTTTCTCTGAATCTTGCACGTGGTTTATTCGAAATTATTTCCTGCTTCTCGAAAATTTCTTGAATAAAGTTGTTTAATTTATCTCTCGACTCAGCAGCGTTGACTAGATCAGATATAGCGAAAACATTGATAAACATTGCATCCAACATAGCTGTTTTTTTCTTTGTCACTTCGCGTAATTCTTTACCATCATATCTCCAAAGCTGAATACTATCCCGTATAGCCCTTTTTCTCTTGTATCTAAGTTTTGCATTATGATTGTAATCATTTTGCCCTCTTCGGCGTTCAATCTCTTCCTCTATTTGATCATACTCTGGATCTCCACCAAGATTAGAAATATAATATTTTTTTCCATTGAAGACATATTCAACAAGAATACTTCCCTGAGAGAAGATGTTTTTCAAGATGGAATCTTTTGAAACATGCTGTGAAGTTAAGTAGTCTAAACAATTTAGTACCGTACTTTTTCCAGAGCCTCGCCCGCCAATAAAAGCATTCATTCTTTCTGAAAATTTAAAAACTAAAGGTGCATTGTTATTGCACTTAAGAAATCCACATCCTTCAACAAATAATGCAGAGATATAAGATTCAGGTTTTTTAGGAAGCGACAAAGAAAACGATTGATTATAATCGTTTAAAGCAGTAACTAACATTTTAAACCCGACTTTTTTTCCTTTGATCCACATTGGCTTTGTTCCCAAATCGTTGATAGTATGAGAGTCTTCATCCAGAATAAAAAGGATTGGTGATTTTTCTGATCGAATTTCATTGATCTTATCAGAGTAATACTGCGTATTCTTTTCAGTAATATCATGAAGTCCAAGTAGTACTTTTGAGGTTAAAGAAAAAAGCTCTTTTTTATAAGCACCGCTTAAAGAATCTTTAAAAACGTTAGAGCTATTAGCATGTGCAATATAACCTACTCCACTGTTTTCAGTAATCATCTTAAGAACGTGGAGAGACGGTTCATAGGTTCCCCCTTCTTCATCGACAATGGTTTTTTGTAATTGGATGTAAAAATCCTCTAGTTCTTTCATATCATCTGGAAAAAAAGCTGCTACGTGATTTTTATCGGAACAAGATATTTCAATTCCCGGTACTACATGAGTATAAACTGGAGTATCTATGGATTTCTCTTTATAAAGTTTATCAATAGTAGCTTGTAATTGCTTAACTCCTTGAATGGTATTGTGGTCCATAACAACCGCTATTTCCACTTCCTCTTTCAGAAGAACAAACGCCATTAAAAAGAAAAGCCCTTGTTGAATAACACTGAATATAGTACTATCTACTTCTAATAAAGAGTCAAAGCCATGGTCGGATAAATAATTGATTGGAAATCCTTTCTTAACCAACAACCCCTCAATCTGCTCTAAGCTTATCTTGCTGACATCAGATTTTTCGAAAAGTCCATAGTCATAAGATGCCGGTGTATGAATATGAAAAATACATTTTTTGAATCTAGCACCAGAATTTTTCTCTCGTCGTTTTTCGGAATTAATAGTGTTAATCATCTCTTGAACGTTCATGCTTCACCATCACTCACTTTGTTTGCATTTTGTATCTATTATAATACTTCATTTTTTTAATACATCGAAATAATCATTCTAAATCAGAAAACTAAAGCATCTCCATATTCTAGGCAATCACCACGAGGAGTTTCGCCCCAAGCAAACTACCCTTTGTGACGATTTTACCTGTTGCATAGCGATGCGCCGCTATGCATACCCCGTTCTAACAGGGGGTTAGCTATAAACAATAAAAGTTTAAAATTTCCGATTACGGATTGAGATATCAACGTTTTCGATGTTCCATTGACAATGATAGAGTCACAGACAGAGAAATTAATGTTCCCTATCAAAAAATGCTAGCATCTTGTCTAACTCAACCTTAAACGGAGCATAAGTCTCTATTTCATCGTTTTTTTGATTGATGCTATAAGATTTCTTTTGATTATCATATTCATATCGAGCAACGATAGCGGTATTATTTTCTTTGATTCCATAGTAAAAAATCATCGATTCTTTCAACTCTACATCCAATAAAGGAAATTGACGGGTATAATAATCAATTTCTATTTGAGATCTCAAAGTCGGTAAAGTACGAAGCTGTTCCTTTTGATGTTTTAAGAAAGTAAAAGGCAAGTAGTGAACTCTGTTTCTCTCCATCTCAATATATACATAAAAAATCGGTGCTCCAATTTCTTTATTTTTCTTATCTGATGCAGTGTACAGATTGTCATAACCGATAACTGGGCTGTAACTCAAATAAATGCTCTCCTCTTCAATAAATGAATCAGAATCAAAAATTTCTTGGATAAATTCAATGATTGTCATTTCATCATACAATTTAATTTTCTTCTGATTCAAAAAAAGAATAATCTGTTGAATAAACAGTGGATTTAACTGTACCCGAAAATGATTCACCACAATCTTTGTAATGAATTCTTCTGGGGAACCATATAGCAGCTCATTAGTTGTCGTCTTTCCCAGAAGAGCAATTTTTTTCAGTTTATCTTCTTTGGGCAGATTGATGCCACGTTCCCAATTATTTACAGTCGTTTTTGGAGAGTTACTAATTAGTTCTCCAAACTGCGACATGCTGTAGCCTAAATTCGTTCTTATTTCCTTTATTCTTCTACCTACTTCAATAGCATCTGATTTCACTTCATTTATCTCTCCAAATTTTTTACTATTAAAATCATAACAGACTATCTTAGCAACAACAATAGTTAGGTACTTTTTTTCGTACTTTTCAGTCGGCAAAGATATTCCAAGGGCGTATGATTGAAATGCGCTCAAATAAGTGCTTTTCTTGACCTTTGAAAACCAAATATTGAATGGAGGGGCTTATGAATGGATTAGCATCGTAAGAAATAAGAGCTACTATTAAAGAAACTCGTTTAGAGAAAGAATGGTCGCAACTGAAACTCGCTAAATGGACTTTGCTAGTTTAGTTAAAACACGGGGAAAGTTCTAGAAAAGCGCAACTGAACCTTGTCTATTACAGAAATAAAAAAGCTATGGACTTTTGTCATTCATCATACAGATAATGAATTTAACGTACTTGTGTTGCTAGCTTTAGAAACTGGGATGCGTCGTAGAGAGCTTTTTGGTATCCGACCTGAGAATGTTTTCAAATGTGGTATTGAGGTTCGGCGGTCTATAAGTCCTACTTCTGAAGATATTTCATTAAAAACAAAGAATTCTAAGTGAGATGTCTCTATCAACAAGGAGGTCTATGAGATTTTACAGACCATCCCAATTAAAGAGAATGGCTACTATATCGATCCTAACGGCTTTAATCAATCCGCTAGACTAGCGCAATTGTTAAAAGAAGCTAGATTTTTCATCGTTTACGAAATACTCACGCTTCATTTCTATTCTATCAAGATATCGGTATTGCTTATGTGTCAAAGCGCTTATATTACATCAATATCCAAACAACGCAAAATTATTATCTTGAATTAATGCCAAAAAAAAACACCAGCAAGATGCTGATGCTTTAAACTTATTAAACTTTTGGTCGAGTTGATTTGAACCAACTTGAACCAAAAAGCTCTTGTAAACGTTGATAAATTAAGGAATTGATTAACGTTATGAAAACTGTGAAGCTTTACGAGCTTTCTTAAGACCTGGTTTAATATAGTTATTATCCAAAAAATTATATTCCTTTTCATTTTAACTGTTAATAACTATTAAATAATATAAATATCTCTACTATATTCAATTTAATTTTATTTAATCTATCTCATCCCAAATAACCGTCCCGTTGCTACTTAACATTCTTACTTCGAATTTTTTTAGTAAACTCTTCCAGTACATTTTCTTGCTCGATTCTTCGTCTTTTTACCTTATTTAAGTATGTATACATTGATAACATCAACGCCACTATTGTTATCAGTACAAACATTACTAATACTATACCATCTGAATATTCAGATCCACTGCTATAACCTCCTTTTTCAAAATATGTTAACATAGTCATTGCTGACATCAGCAATCCAACAACAGCTATATATAATGGTAATATATTTTGAATTAATTCCCTATTCTTTTTTTCTCTTTTTTTCTTACTATCTACCTCAAAATTTTTATTCAACACACTAAATTCATGCACAAAAGGCTTATTTATTTCTTTTTTCATTTTTATAAGTTTTTCAATCATTTCATTTTTTTCAGTTAATGATAAGTAGTCTATTTGATATAGTTTCAGCATAACATCTTCAATGACTTCAACTTTACTGTTCATTCTCTTTAATGTAACTTCATTTTTTCTAGAAATAGAACTCATAATACTATCTAAAAATTCCAAAGTCAACTCTGTCTTGCTTGTAATAACTTTTTCCAAAAAATCTACAACTTCTTTATTTGCCTTCCTTACATCTTTATCCACCTTAGAAATACTATAAATTTTTTCTCCAATTTTTATCAACCCTGTTAACAATAAACCTCCAATAATTGTAACTGTCCATTCATTACTAAAAATAGATACCAAACCACTCCAAAATCCATTCATTTAAATATACCTCCAAGGAAATTCACATTGTATATTATATCAATTAATTATACTTAAACCAATTCTTTATAAAAATTATTTAGTCCGTTCCTCGTTCAATCTACTCTCAAATTCCTCATATATAGATAATTTAACTACATTAGGGGTATTTACATACGTTTCAGTAATCTTAGTGTCAGAATGAGTCAAAGCCTCTGAAATCTCGCTTATGGACGCTACCCCTTCTCTTGCTAAAGTTGAATAAGTATGTCTTAATTTATGAGAATTCAACTTTACTAAATCGGGATTTCTTTTTCGAATTGAATTCAAGCGATAGTTCAAATAATCTATGTGAACCGACACCTTAATTTCTCCTTTACCTTTGGCATAAGTAAAGAGAAATTGTTCCTTAGTCTGTTTAATATCAATTTGTTCCAATTCTATTTTTTGATACTATTACCATCTTTTTAATATCTCTATTAGAAATGGTGATATTGCAATCATAGTGTTTTTCTTACCCTTTGTCGACTTTAATTTTCCGATTTTTGATAAATTTTGTGTTAACAATATATATCCATTATCAAAATCTATATGTTTCCACTGCAAGGCATAACTTTCACTGATTGTCTACCAAGCAATAACAGATGCTTTATGCTATCCATTACCTCATTCACAACTTCCTTGCTTTTTTTATCAGTCCCGCTAGCCGAGAAAGTCCCGATTTCATCAAACAAAATCCACGTGGCCTTGAAGCCATGCGTTTGAAAATTTGTCCCATATTGAAAGTGTTCATTCATATATTTATAACGTTCTTGCATTTCAGCTACTGCCAACCTTATCACTCGAACAATATTATTGGGGTTTGTCGCAACCTTCTCATCACAGAAATAATAAGTCAATGCCTCTAGATCGTAGTTCTTTGAACCACATAAAATAACACTTATTCCTTATTTCAAGAACTGAATCAGCATGAAACTTAATGAAAATGCTTCTTAAACTCCCAGTTCCGCCTGAAACAAGCATATGGGGTCATTTAACAAGATTGTAAACGACACCGTTTCCAAGATTTATTTCAATTGTTTCGATCGCTTCTTTCTCACTTCTTGAAACTACATGTAAGCGTTCTGGTACTACCGTCTGAAAATGATATTCAACAACGCCCGATCTAATTATCTTTTCTGTTAGCGGAAGGTTTAATAGCGCTACCAAACGGGAGGAGAAGCTATCTCCGAGCTTTATTGCACATATAATCAAATTATCAGTTAACTCCTGGTAAGAGAATACAGCTGAACTAAGAACGTCTTCTCAACGTACAAATTGTTATTCATAATAAATTCCAACAAAAGCATATCCATACTAAATTCATTGCTGAACTTTCTTCTTATATATCAAATCCAACTCATTTGCTTAATAGCAATGATTATACTCGAAAACCAAATGAGAAGTATTGCAATAGCGTTATTTAATGCAAACGACATTATCACCATAATAAATACCATAGCCAAAATTATTAATCTAATTTGTTTTAGAATTATCGGATATTCCAGAAAAACGTTACGGTTTTCTAGGGATACGTACATTTCTTTTGTGGGTAGATTCCTTATTTTTATGACCTCTCTGACAAAATCCAGCATAATCATCATTTACTCATTACCTTTTGCGAAAGAATTCTAACACATTATTTGTGCGAATCTTAGTAAGATAATAAAGAAAGACCGGTACTGTACAGCTCCCTAAAAGTAATAAAATTATCTGAAATTTTCTTGGATTCATTCCCAGCAAGAGAAATAGAATTGCCAAAACAAAAAAAATTCTGCTTAAAATTATCATTCATTGGTTTATCCCACTCTTAAATACGTCATAATAAGTTCTGGCAACTGCACTAGGACTACCATTCCTGCAAACACTATTGCCCCCGTAAGACTCTTAGATAGATCGAAATGCTGAATCTTTCCTGAAAAAGCCTACCGCTATTGATAACAATAATAGCAATGTGACTGTTGATACTCGCCATGGATTGTAATTATTTTTCAATAGAAAACCTTCTTTTCGATTATTTTCAAGATTTACATAACAAGATAGGGGTTGTCATACCCCTATCTTGTTTACATTATTAATTTTCAAACTATCGATTCTGTACTTCTAGTACGGAGTAGTGAATCGTATTACGCTGTGAATTCATTTGTTAGCTGATACTTAGTCGAACGTCCTTGCCCAACTTTTTGAACTCTATTCTCCGTTTGTAACTCAGCCAAGGCCCGTTCTATCGTTCGCTGGCTAATATCCGGCAACAAATTTTCTAAATCAGCCCGACTTAGAGGTTCAAAAGATTTTTCTAGTTCTTCTACTACCAGCTCCGCTGGTGTTAGTTCCTGATTGATAATCCTCTCGAAACGCTCTGAGAAGTTTTCATACGCTCGCAAAATAATTCCCAAAAGATAGCGAACAAACAACGTATAGTCTTGTTTATTTTCCAACCATCCCACAGAACTCGCCTGTAACGCTTCATAAGTAGTCTACTTTAGATCGAACCAAGACTTGCTTTGAGAAGAGAATTCTTCCCTACTTAGGGAATATTCCGATTAATAAGATTACCTATGACCTATTAGAAGATACCCAAATTTTGTGGGCATTCGGCAATGAGGAAAAAGGCATTAAACCTTATGTTAACTATAAACACTGTGTCTCCTACACCAAACAAGTATTACGCTATGCCCTAGTGAAAGGTTATATCCAAAAGAACCCCTATGATTTGTTGGAGATGCCTGTAAATGCAGATCTAAAGAACAAAAAGGAAGAAAAAAGTCATCAAAAGTATTATTCTAAAGAACTCATTCAACAAGTGTTAACTTTGATGAAGCAAGAATACGGGGTGCGAGACTATACGTTACTTTCTTTGATATATCAATTAGGGGCAGCCAATGGAGAAATTTATCCCTTGGTCTGGACAGATATTGATTTCAAAAATAAGACGATTTCTCTCATGCATAAATTGGTGAAAAATAAAGCTATCGGAAAATACGCACATGTACAAGGAATGAAAAACTCCTATCGCTTTTGAACGATTCCAGTATCGGATTCCGTCATTGAACTATTGGAAAAATGTAAAAAGATACAATTTAGCGAACTGCAACAAGTCAATATTATCCTAACCGATGATCAATTTATCTTCACTTTTACGACTCAAAAAGGAAAACTAAATCAACCTTTGCATTCAGACTATCTTAACAATAAACTTGATGTTCTTTCAAAGAAATTTAGCCTTCCAAAATAACGCCACAGGGCTTGCGACACACCTTTGTCAACGACCTTTTAAACAACGGTGTAGACGCTTTAATCGTAAAATCTCTAGTCGGTCATGCAGAAACATCTGAGATTACACGAAATATATACGAACATGCAAATCCAGAAATTCAGAAAGAAACCGTCAACCACTTAGAAGATTATCGACAAAAAACAAGTTGAGAAAAAAGTCGTAACAAAGCTCGTAACCAAAATAAAAAAAGCACCTTCCAAATGAATGGAAAGTGCTTGAAATCCTTGATATACCAACGATTAACGTTTTGAAAACTGTGAAGCTTTACGAGCTTTCTTAAGACCTGGTTTTTTATCTACGGGGTATCAAGAGGCATCACTGGCTGTCAAACCTTGTTTGTTTAGTCTTTCTATAGTTCATAGAAGAGCATGGAGCATCAGTTTTTCGGTCACGTTTCGGTCACGAACTTTGATATTGATTCAAAATAACATCATCTAACGATCCCACAATAGGAAAGTGACTTTCAAAGCTTTTGATTCGTCATCTTAAACTGCTTTACACACTCTCACCCCTTTTCTTCATTAAAAGTAATCTTGAAGTATAATGAAAGATCATAGGTATTACCTTCTCTTCAACGTGATAAGGCACTGGTCGATATGTTAATATCGACCCAGCGCCTTTTTATTTTGATTAGCAATACCTGTACACTGTAATACACATTTGCCTGCATCATTATTAAGAATAACTGCTTATCTATATAAAAAAGCTCACACCCTATAGTCAAAATAGGATGTAAGCTATTCTATTACTTTTACTGTCTAAGTAAAAGTGAGGTTACTTCTTCAATCACAGGTTCATATCTCTTCTCTATTTTGTTCGCTTTGAATAGTTCCCAAGTTCCTCCAAGGTTAGCGAACCTCTCACTAAATTCGGAATCATCCAATCTGTATCCGACATTCTCGCCTGGATGCCAATCATTCTTATTATTCTTCCAGTCATTGAATTCACATCTAAGATAGTACTTTTTAAAGAATGCGAACTCTCCCAATTTGAATGAATGGCTGTCATTTATTTTCTTATTGTAATAAAGAGCTACGTCATGCCTGTTATTTCTGCCAGATACACGTGTTTCTTTTTCATTTAGACTATTCTTCCCTGCAGCTTGAGTAGTGACATGTACTGGGAATGCTATCATATCTGGCAAATATACCAGTATAAAGTCAACTCCTGTTTCCAAATCCGCTTTTTCATTAGTCAGAATAACTATATTGTCGAAATTTTCAATCATCATGATGATTGCATACATCTCAGCTATACAGCTTATACACGTATCTTTTATACGATTAAATAGAAACACTCTTACCACGTCATCCATCTTGTAGCCCTGATTAATTCCATACTCGATGAATTTTTGATACGTAGCTTGGTGATAGCGAAGCGGACTTAGAGAGTACCCCTCCTTATACTTCATCTGATTGAATAGAGCTACCATCGCAGGGTTTTGAGCCAATATTTTGTCACCAACTTTTGTAGCTGCATCAGTGTATAGAATCACTCTTTTCCCAATTTGAGAGTGCTCTTCGTTCTTGTAAAGATGACGGAATTCCTCAGCTGTAACTTTCAATTCTTTTTCGATTACTTTTGTTCTATTTTTCATTTTGCTTCCTCCTTAATAGTTGATAAGACATTCTATTCAGGAGGAGCACTAAGTATTCGTTTAAATGTCTGAGCATCGTGTTATCTAAAAAAGACGCAAAGTTTAAGAACCTTACGTCTTCTTTATGGATTCTTTAGTTTGATGTTTAGGGTAACTATTACTTTTAGGACTGGGTCTAACTGTACATAAGACTACTTAGTCGGGCTGTCAGAAAACAGTGCGTACCAAGAGTTTTCTTCCTTTTTGAACGAGAGAAAGTTTACAATTCTCCACTCAATAAAGGCTATGGAATAATCAATTCCTATGTTTCGACCAGAATAAAAAAGACCAAGGCGGATAGGCCTCAGTCTCTGTCTCTATACTGTCACTTAAATTGTCCCATCCTTCTTCCTGATCTTTCTTTCAATCATCAAAAGTGCTTCACGCTTAATTGGCTTCCGCGGACGCTCTTTTTTAAGTTGGGGATACATATTTTCAATTTGCTTTGACATATAGATAAGTCGCTGTTGTCTTTTTGACTTACCTGCAGCTCCTTTTATCTTCACAATCTTCCCCTCCTTCTTCTATTAATATAAAATAATGCCTTCTCAAACTGTTCTTGAATTTTTTTACGCTCATATTCACGTTAACACTTCAACGTCAGGATTACTAAAAGTATACTTTATAAAGAAAAGAGGAAGGAGAACAATCCTTTCCTCTTTTATGTGTCAAATTTTTCTGTTGCCCACACAACGCACTGGCCCTTGTGTCCAGCATTAACATTCGTGTTCATTGCACTGTCTACCTCAGTGAGAGTCTGCACGAGGCTTGACTCTTATCTTTGCGTAGTAGATTTTATAGTTGCTCGCCAACTTGGAGATTAATATGTGGGTTTTAAAGATGTTTGACCATTTATATACATTGTATAAGAAAACAGGACAATATTCACTACTGATTACTCTATTTGAGTTGTTTTGTGAGTTGACTTATAAAACTACATTTACTTCTTTGAAGGGAAATAAACAAACCACACTCACACTACTGAACAAAATAGTTCAGTAGTGTTTGGAGTGTTATTTTACTTATCGACTGATTCGCTGCATCCAATGCGTACTGCAACTCCAATTTTGTCTCTTTACTACTCAATAGCAACTGTTCGAGCTCACTTATTGTCTCTTCATAATAATTGTTTCCAGTATCTTTAATTTCTAAAACTTGAATCAATCTTTGGTAGATTTGGTAATTAAAGCTTTTCCTCTCATTACTCTCAATTCTATGGATGTAAGAAGTTGAACACCCGACCTCATCTGCAACCTGTTGAAGGGTCAGACCTTTTTCTACTCTCGCTTCTTTTAATTTCATTCCTACTATATTATTCATATCAATTCACCTTTCAATTATGTTGAAGTTAATCAACACCATAGTTTATAGTTCTAATACATAATATGCAGATCTCAACTCAATCATTCTATTTTAGTAAAAACCCTGCAAGATTTTCTATAGCATCTATGTTTATACTCAGTGTTAAGATGACATCATTCTCTGTCAATCTAAACTCGAATCCAGAGATTAAATCATTAAAGATAACTATATTACTATCGAAATCTGGGCCATCTGTTATACAATTTTTGAAGCTGTCTGTAGAGTATGATTGATAAGCTCCTTCAACACCTACTTTATGCATCAAACTAAGGAATGAAACGTCCAAAAGTCTTTTCAGGACAAATGCATACTCAAAATGCCCAGGAGATGAGAAGAAAGAGGATACGAATTGAGTAATACTAATTTCTCTGCGACTGGTTAGCCTATTAAAATTAAATCTACGAATTAACTTGTCAATAATCATAAAGTCAAATTCATCTGAGTCTTCATGAGTTTGAGTAGTTCTATATATATGTTTATATAGATCTGAGATTTCTTCATCCTCAATAATCTTTTCGATATGTTCCATAATTGAATAGTAAATCACTTTTTGCATCCCTTTTACTCCCTACATTTTCATTATCAAATACTGATTCATTTTAACTGATTATTGCAACATGTCAATTGTATTTTCACAAACTCTTCGATAACCTTTCATAAATAGACAATAGTCTAAAAAGCTTTGACATTAAAGGTTTTTAGATGATGTAGAATTTGACTATTGTCTATTTTTAAATCGTTATTTTCACAATCTTTAGAGTCTATTTTAAGAAACCCTTGTACAATAGACGCAACACTATCATTTCAATTAGCGTGCTGTATTTCCTACTCTGCTCGACTTATAATAGATAGGTATAGAAAAGGGGGTTGAAATATTGAATAGACTTTCGGATGACAATAGAGATGAGTGTGCTGAGAAGACAGAGGAAGAGCAAGAAGAATTCGAAAAGCTCCTTAAAGAAGGCATAGAGGATTACAGAGAGGCACTGGAAAACCTGAAGGATCAATAATTAAGTAGAAGAAAGAGAGAATCTGATAATCTGGAATCCCTTTTTTCATTACGCCCATGAGTGTAGGAAGAAGCAAAGAGACTACAAGATGGGAATCGTGGGTAAATTAAATAGGAAGAAAAGCGTAACAATGAATATGAAGCATTGAATCACGACATAACGTCTATGAGATGAAAAGAGATATAAGTCTGTATTAACAAAGAAAACACCACTCTTATAGTGATGTTTTCTTTGTTAACTGATTGCGTCTTATTGTAATTGTATTTCTCATTTTACCTATTTGTACTTAATAGTATGTGTTCAGATCTATTAATGGTTTATTAAGAGAGATTATTTCCTTAACTCTTTGTACACTTCACGACTCACTGCGTTTAATACAACTGTATAGAATGATTTGTCTTTGAACAATTTAGCAAATGCTTTGGATTGTTCTTTAAACGAATCTTGAGCAATCTTTTGAAACTCTTGTGGGAATAGATTCTCTTCAAACATTTGTTGACTGTTGTTTTGCGCCTGTTGTTTCAGTTTTTCATTACCGCGAATGGCTTTCTTGTAAATTTCTTCGACTACTACTTGATCAGAATCTGTGAACTCCCCTTGAAAGCGATCGTTAACTTTCTTGATGATAGCTTCTAAGAATTCATTTTCTTCAGGCGGCTTTGGATTGGCATTAATCTCTTGGATGTTTTCTAATTCTCCATCTACTGTATCAGGAGTCAGAGAGACATCTCCTTCAAATTCCTTCTTCAGTTGGAAAAATTCCAATTTGATTTTGTCATCCAACTCCACAATATCCCTTGATTCTTTCGGAAGGAATTTGATCAAATATTTGGCGAAGATATATTCTTCATGGAGAGACTGGTCAAACATGCGTGTCAATTGTGTGATATAGGAGTACCACTTCACGAAGTTACGCAGTGTCACTCTGAACTCGTATTGCTGGCTCTCTTCCAAGTCTAAGTAACGCTCAATCATTGGTTTTAGAGCACTTGTAAACTGCCCCAGCAACCTTTCATTTTGCGCTCCTTTTTTGTTATAGATTTTCATGATGTCATCGACGTCTTTTTGGTTGTAGACCACGTATTTACGCAGTTTATTCTTCGTATCATAAACCATATTCACGTCAATGGCTTCATTTAATGTGGTTTCTTCATAATAAGGTTCAAAAGCTTCTTGTATCTCTTCAGCTTCATTAACAAAGTCCAAGATAAAAGTATCATTTTTATCTGGATGAGTTCTGTTCAACCTCGAGAGCGTCTGTACAGCTTTCACTCCACTGAGCTTTTTGTCCACGAACATCGTATGTAGCAAAGGTTCATCAAAACCTGTTTGAAATTTCTCCGCCACAACAATCACATTGAATTCCTCTGAATTAAATTCTGCTTTAATCTGATCTGACGAGATACTTTTGCCATCCCTTTTACGATTCAATTTGCTTTCAGTATACTCTTCACTCTGGTCATTGACTGTACCACTGAACGCAACCAATACATCCATATCCTTGTAGCCCTGTTGTTTGATATAGGCTTTAAATTCATTAAAATAACGTACAGCATGAAGTCTTGAAGGTGTAACGACCATTGCTTTCGCTTTTCCTTTTATCTTATGTTGTGTAATCTCTCTAAACTGTTCAATCATGATAGCAGTCTTTTGTTTCAAGTTATAAGGATGAAGCGACTCATAACGTTTGATGGCTTTGAGTGCTTGCGTTTGCGGAACTTCCGGATTCTCTTCAGTTTCTCGAGCAATACGGTAAGCGGACTTATAAGTAACGTAATTTTTTAAGACATCAATGATGAAGCCTTCTTCAATCGCTTGCCTCATAGAATAGGTATGGAAAGGTTTGAAAGTGCCATCTTCTTGTTGAGAGCCGAACATCTCCAACGTCTTTTCTTTCGGTGTTGCTGTAAAGGCAAAAAAGCTCAAATTGTCGTGTCTACCATGACTGAGAAGTTCTTTTACTAACTTATCCTGCCCATCCAGTTGCTTCGCCTCTTCTTCGCCTTCTAACTCCGCATATTCACGCAAGGCTGCTTCTGTATCGGCTAAGGCAGATTTCAACTTTTGTGCACTGCTACCTGTTTGAGATGAATGTGCCTCATCGACAATCACAGCAAAATTTCGGCCATCTATACTGTCTACTTCGTCATAAATAACTGGGAACTTCTGCAAAGTGGTAACAATAATCTTCTTGCCAGCATTGATAGCATCTTTCAAGTCTTGCGATGTCTTATTATCTCCAATCGTTTCAACCAGCCCAGCGACGTGATCAAAGCTGGCAATAGTTTTCTGCAATTGTTGATCTAAGACACGTCTGTCGGTGACCACAATGACAGATGAGAAAACAGATTCATCGTCTTTGTTATGTAAACTGCTCAGGCGATAGGCCAGCCACGCAATACTGTTTGATTTCCCACTTCCAGCAGAATGCTGGATGAGGTAATTTCGTCCACTTCCATTGGTTCGGGTATGATGGATTAACTTACTCACAACGTCCCATTGGTGGTAACGTGGAAAGATTAACTTTCCTTTACGAGAGTCCCCTTCCAAACTCATGAAGCGCTGCAAGATTTCCATTAGATTATCTTTTTGAAGCACTTTTTCCCATAAGTAAGATGTAGCATAGCCAGTCGGATTCTCTGGATTCCCTCGACCACCAACATTTCCTGCACCTTTGCTTCCTTGGTTGAAAGGTAGGAAATAGGTGTCTTTCCCTTTCAAATGAGTGGTCATCCATGCTTCATAAAGATCCACTGCAAAATAAACTAAGAAGCGCTTATTAAACTGGAAACATAATTCACGAGGGTCACGGTCATTCTTAAATTGATACTTGGCATGGCTAACAGACTGACCCTTAATTTGATTTTTCAGTTCTAAAGCAACAATAGGGATGCCATTTAACGAAAGTACCATATCTAAGGTGTTACGATTGCTTGAGCTATAAGCAAATTGTCGAGTAACAGTCATGCGATTAGCTTGATAGTCATTAATCACCTTATCATTCAGTGAAGACTCTGGGCGAAAAGCAGCGACTTTGATTTTCGCTCCACGGTCTTCAATCCCATGGCGCAAGACATGAAGAAGTCCATGATGATGGATTTCTTCATTCAAACGCGTGTAAAACTTTTCTTCAGCCTGTCCTTGGTAGTTGCGCTCATATCTTTTCCACTGCTTCGGCTGTGTTTCTTTTACGAAAGCCAGTAGCTGGTCTAAATCAATCGCTCGGTCAGTATCATACCCTTGCATAGTGCCTTTTGTGTACCCACCTTGGGTCAGTAGGTAAGTTTCAATATCTTGTTCAAAACGGCGTTCATCATCTTGTAAAACAGCCATTACTTGACCTCCTTTTTGCCAGTGACGTACTCATAAATGAGTGACTTTTTATAGGACTCTAATTCTACAATGAGTTTGTCTTTTTGATTTATCAATGAATCGATTTGATAAGTTTTTTCATCAAGAAATTCAGCAATCTTTTTTTGTTCTTGTACAGATTCAGGATACGCATATAACACGTTTTTGAATTCGTCTTTGTTCAAATCCCACTGACCAGGTCTTATACCTGCGGATAGTCTCTTATATTCATCTATATAGACTGGGTTCCTAAACATGTAGTGTAGAAACTCGGGTAATAATTTTTTTTGATCTATAGCAAAAATATAATACGCTGGAGAGATTATACCTTCATATTTTGAGATAGCCAGTGATCCTTGCCAAGCTTTCATCTTATTAATGACAAGCTCATTCTCTTCCACTAACTTGTAGGTTTCTGTATTAAGGGAAGTAACATTGTGATTATCATCTCTTGAATTTTTAGGTACTACTCCATAATCTCTATAAAGAGACAATATCATTTCATTAGGGTGATTCTTCACAGATTTCTCTTTCATAAAATATCTTACTTTATTAACTCTCCAATGCTTAGGAACTTTTTTAACCCATTCAATCCCACTATCTTTCATCTCTACATTAGAATCCAGTCCTTTTGTGACAGTTTCGGTGATGAGGGATTGTTTGTAAGCTTTTAAGTTCTCAATCGATTTCTTCGTATTTTCTATGATGTTGTCGATGTGAGAGGTCTTTTCATTCAAGAAAGCGGCAATTTTTTGCTGTTCCACTAAAGATGGTTTTATAGTACTTACTGCCCCGAAATACTCATCTGTTAACGTATTTCTTAAACTTTTTGTATAAGATAACAGTATCTTCTCATCATCGAGATATGTCAGGAGATAATTGTAATAATTTATATCGAAACCATCCATTAGCTTATATCGGCTATAAGCCGGGCTGGTCACTCCATTATTTTTAACTATACCAACACACCTTGGCGTGACATCAATATCAAACAAGCAAAGTAGTAAGTCCCCCTCTTCAACATGTTGATATCCATCGAAAGAAGCGGGCATCTTTCCGAACGGATTCTCTAAGTCCCTTATGATTACACCAGATTTAGTTAAAGAAATAATGTTTTCGTCATTATATTTTTTTGCTATTTTTTTATCCTTTTTCATTACATATTTAAATTTCGTAATTTCCCAACATTTAGGTATTTCTCCTATCCATTCTATTCCACTATACTTCATCTCTCTATTCACCATCTACATCAACCTCCTCACCTGAGAGGGCTTCAAAGCTCTTGACAATACGTGCTTCTATTTTTGATATGCGTTTGGCAATATCTTCAGATTTTTCAGGGGCTTCGTATTTATAGAAGAGACGAGTGAACGGAATTTCGTAGCCTACTTTCGTTTTCTTTTTGTCAATCCATGCGTCTGGATTAAATGGTTTAATTTCTCTTTCGAAATACGCATCAATGTCTTCTGTCAGAGGGATGTCTTCTGTGTCTCTTAATGCTGTGTCCGCTTTTTGCTTTCCTTTTTTGAGAATGATGTTTCCTTCTTCATCTCGCTCAGGACTTTCAACAGTTACTTTGTAGAAACCAAAGTCTTCGTTGTTCATAATTTTAGACTCCACGCGTCGATCATCAAGGGTGTATTCTTTGTTTATAAACTCCCCATAAGCTTGTACGATTGCTTCGCGGCATTCTTCAGTGATGTCTACACGTTTGCTTCCAATACTTTTGCGGCGTTTCTCGTACATTTCACTCGCATCAATGAGCTGGACTTTTCCTTCTCTATGAAGAGGCTTGTCTTTAGAATAAATCCAGATATACGTGGTGATACCAGTATTGTAGAAACTGTCTCCCGGCAATTGGATAATCGCATCTAACCAGTCATTTTCAATCACGTAACGACGTATCTCAGACTCACCACTTCCTGCTGCACCACTAAAGAGAGCCGAGCCATTATGAATGATGGCCATGCGTCCATCGTCTTTTAGTTTGTGCAATGCATTTAGTGTAAAGAGAAGCTGCCCATCACTCTTTCGCGGAAGTCCTGGTGCAAAACGTCCATTTTCACCTTCATCATGTTCGGCTTTTACTTTCTTATACGAACTGTTCCAGTCAACACCAAAAGGGGGATTGGAGATGCAATAGTCAAAGGTATACCCTGGGAAACCATCTTCAGTGAGAGTGTTCCCAAGTTTCATGTTCCCAGGGCTCCCTCCACGAATCATCGTATCTGCTTTTGCGATGGCATAGGTCGATGGATTGATCTCTTGTCCGAAAGTAGTTACCTCAGCATCTCTGTCAAATTCTTGAAGACGTTCGGTCATTGCACTCAACATTTGAGAAGTCCCCATTGTCTGGTCATAGACGGTTTTGACAACCCCATTATCCATCAACATGTTTTTATCTTCAGCCAATAGAATGTCTGTCATAAGATAAATAATGTCTCGGCTGGTAAAGTGTTCCCCTGCTTCTTCGTTATAAGACTCAGAAAAGCGTCTAACCAAATCTTCAAATATGTAACCCATGTCGGTACTGGATATTTTATCTGCTCCCATGTATGCAGCGGGTTTATTGAACTCTTGGATAATGTAGTACAGTTTATCATTGTTCGCTAAACGACTGATATGCACATCAAACGAGAAGTGTTCTAAGACGTCTTGGACGTTCTCAGAGAATCCATTGAGGTATGCACGGAAGTTTTCTTCAATGTGTTCCGGATCGGACAACAAAGAAGCAAACGTAAACTTGCTTGTGTTATAGAACGAGTACCCACCTGTTGCATCGAGCAAGAAGGGTTCCACCACCTCAAATGTTTTGTATTCTTCATAAGTTTCCTGTACTTGATCCAACGTGGGTAAGAGAGTATCGTGAAATCTTTTAATCACAGTCATAGGAAGGATAACTTCCCCATACTCATGGGGCTTGTATAAGCCTCTTAAAATCTCGGCATTGTTCCAAATCAAATTGGACTTTTCTTGGATGTTGATATTAGTTTGTAAATGTCTGTCTATTTCGTTCACTGTAATCCCTCATTAATTTCCTAATTTTGTTATATATGCCATCATTGTAACATTTTTCCCTCGTTTTCTCATTAGCTATTATACTACCCTGTAACTGTCTTGAGTGACTTTTCGTCTAAGCTCTCATCAATAAGCGTACTCACTTTTTTATGAATCATCGGAATAACTTGCCCTCGAACAGCATAAACCTAATTATAGGAATCTTCTCCAATCTTTCTATCTATAACGAGTAAAGATGAAGGAGGAGAAGACTATGAACAAGAAAGACATTCGTCAATTACCTATCTCAGATACAGATATGGTGAAAGTGATCCCCACAAAGAGAAATGTGGACATTCGTTATACTCTTAAAACAGACAGCGAGCCAGCAGGGAGTTTAAATAGTGTTAGAAAGGAGTCTCAGCCAGTAAAGAGACTTACCAAAGAGACCTATTTGGATCCAACGACAAATAGTGTCAGATCTTACCGACAGAAGGAAAAACGAACAGAAAATGAATCTACCTTTTATCGAACCAAAAGAGAATTGAACTGGTTGATTTTGAACAGCTTCGAAGGTAAAGAAAATGAACTCTTTATTACTTTGACCTATAAAGAGCCGATGCAGGATTACGAGATGCTTGGCAAAGACTTCCGCAATTTCATGCGTCGTTTGTCTCGTCATTTCAAAAAAGAGATCGATTTTGATTACATAGTCGTAAAAGAACCTCACTTATCTGGTTCCTGGCATATGCATGTTCTGATGAAATACAGCAAGAACACTGACTCTGCATCTTTACCAAGTTCTAATAGAGAGTGGACTGAGTTAATCACAGAGAAATGGAAAAAAGGGATTGTTCATATCTCTCCTATCACAGAAGTCAATCAATTGGCGGTTTACCTTACACGTCACTTAATGGATATTGCCATCGATGACAATGGAGAAGAAATCGAATTGTTTGCGGACAGTCTATCACCTAAGTCTTTGGCGAAAAACAAACGCTTGGAGCTATACCCGCAACACCTCAAAATCTATTCGTATTCTAAAAGGATTGAAAAGCCACGTAATCTGCACATGACGTATGAAGAATGTAAGGAGAGATATGGAGAAAGATACGAGAAGAACTGGGACAATTCCATGCTACTGTTCGATGACCACTTCGCTTTGCAACAGAGACACATTCAGCTATCACTGAAGGAGTAACGATAAGTCTCCTTATCTCCCCCCTTGATTATATATACACATCCTGACCATACATTCAATCAACAATGGATAATGATATACAGTAATCAAGTGGGAGATCATTTTACTCTCCACCAACAAATGGTTTCTGTACTCTATGCAGCAAAAAAGCACTTACCTAAAGCAGTACTTCTCCTTTAAACTACTTGATTAACGTTCAGTTACGTCTCTCCATACCTCATTGTATTTGCTTTCGTTCTTCTTAAAATGTCTCAGATAATGCAGATGTTGCTTCACTTCAGCTCTGAGTCATACATCTTCATCATAGCAATGTTACTCCATCAACTCTTTGAAGATAGCAACTTGCCACTGACCTATCACCCGCGAGCTTTCACTTTGAATTTCTCCATTGATTCATTTCTTACACTTGCAATTCATCTCTTTCTCTACTCCCCCACCTCACCCTATTATGTACAAGCAAAAAGCAGACATCTCTCTCATGTCTGCTTTTTCTTCATCAGTTCATCATGTCTGTAATGGCGATAAATTCATCCACTTGTTTCGCATTGTAGCGTTTCGTTCCCACCAAATCACTCACTGGAAAGTTTGGATACTTACTTAAGAATTTGGAAAAGGTGTTGATAGATATGCCCAAGTAAGCAGCAGTCTCCTTTTTGTTCATCCACACCTTTTGTTGTGCATTATGCCTCGTCAACTCATCAAGGAGCTCTTTCTTAATCTCTTTCTTAATCTCTTCCTTAATCTCTTCTTGTAATTCAGTTAATAGTTGATTCATTTTATTTTCCATTTATCTTCACCTCATGCGTTGTTTTACTGCATGATATGGTGAACAGAACTGACTTATTCCTATTCATAGCTCTACCTATGTCTTAGCTCATATTTCGATGTATAATAGGAGCAAGGTGGTGATAATCAATATCCCAAAGTGTTTCGATTGCCCTCGAACAAGGTACGACAGCATAAAGGAATAATGTCAAAACGAATCACTTATTATAGTTTATCAATCCTATTGTGGGATCAAAAAATTATAAGCGAGGGATTCTTATGACAAAAATCAAAGAAAACAAAACAGCATCAGGAGAAACAACTTATTGGTTTTCACATTACACAGGGAAGAATAGAGAACCAGGCATACCAAAAGAAATTGTCAAGCGTGGGTTCAAGGATAAAGAAGAGGCAGAATTTGAATTAGCCAAATTAAAGCTGAGTTTGAAAAAACGTTCATATGAAGCTCCTGATAATCGGGTCATCACGTTTGAAGAAGTTTATAGAGAATGGGATTTGGGCTACGTTAATACAGTTAGAGAAACCACTTATAATATGACTTCTCAACAATTCAAAAAGTACATTATTCCAACTCTCGGTAAACGTAATATCAAAAATATTACAATCACTGAGTGCCAACAATTGGTAAACGAATGGAGTAAAGTCTACACCAATTTCAAAGTCTTGAAGTCAGCAGCACAAAGAGTCTTTGATCATGCGGTCATCTCAAGGTATACAACAGACAACCCAATGAAGTTCGTAAAGATGCCTAAAAGGAATCAGAACTATTTAAATGAACAAGACAAAAAATATTATGATGTCAACGAATTGAGAATGTTCTTCGAGACTTTATCCGACAACTTCACAATTAAAGAAGTGGCAATGGTTCATCTGCTGGCATATACCGGAATGAGAAAAGGAGAGTTAGGAGGTCTATACTGGTCTGATGTGGACTTTAAGAGCAAAACCATCAGAATAGGTAAAAATCTGGCTTACGTCAATAAGTCATATAAGACGTATGATCCAAAGACCAGAAAATCTAATCGAGTAATCAAAATTCATGATGTTACAGTAAACATCTTAAAACAATGGAAGAAGAAGCAAGCAGAAGAGCTGTTGGCCTATGGTATTAACCCAAATCAAAAAGAACAATGGGTGTTTTCCATGTTCTACGCTGACAAAATCAATGCACCTATTCATCCGGAGACGACCAACAATATCATAAGCAAAGTATTAAAAATCAATAGACAGTTGCCTCACATCACTCCGCATGGTTTTCGGCATACGCATGCCTCAATTCTAATTGAATCAGCTACTGAGATAAAAGAAATACAAGAGCGATTGGGCCATGCTTCGATAAGCATCACTGGGGACACATATGGTCACTTGACAGAAAAAGCAAAAGAAAACACTGCGAACAAATTTGCTGAAGCACTGAATTTGTAGTCTTGCATTGCAGGATTTCGGTCACGTTTTCGGTCACGAACGTAAAAAAAGACACCTTCCATAAAGGAAAGTGTCTTGAAACGTTGATATAATAACGAATTAACGTTTTGAGAATTGAGAAGCTTTACGAGCTTTCTTAAGACCTGGTTTTTTACGTTCAACCATACGTGCGTCACGAGTAAGTAAGCCAGCACGTTTAAGAGCTAAACGGAAATCAGGATCAACTTGTAACAATGCGCGTGCGATACCGTGACGGATTGCACCTGATTGTCCAGCGTATCCACCACCATTTACGTTTACAAAAACATCGTATGAACCTTTAGTTTCTGTAACGCCGAATGGTTGGTTGATTACTTCACGCAAGTCTGCGTGTGGGATGTATTCTTCAACATCTTTTTTGTTAACAGTAATTTTACCAGTACCTGGTACTAAACGTACGCGGGCTACTGCATTTTTACGACGGCCAGTGCCGATATATTGAGCTTGTGCCAATGAAATTCCCTCCTATTAGATTAAGTTTGTGATGTCCAATACTTCTGGTTGTTGTGCAGCATGTGGGTGTTCAGCGCCAGCATAAACATGAAGTTTCATTCCTTGTTTACGGCCTAAAGTGTTTTTAGGAAGCATGCCTTTTACAGAAGTTTCGATCAAACGACGAGAATTTTTAGCACGTAATTCTCCAGCAGAGACTGATTTCAATCCTCCTGGGAAGTTTGAGTGACGGTAATAAATTTTATCGCTTGCTTTGTTACCTGTTAATTTGATTTTTTCTGCATTAATGACGATTACGAAATCGCCTGTATCCACATGAGGTGTGAATGTTGGTTTATTTTTACCACGTAAGACAGATGCTACTACTGCTGAAAGACGACCCATAGGAACATCTGTTGCATCTACTACGTACCATTTACGTTCTACTTCGCCTGGTTTGGCCATATATGTTGTACGCACAATTTTTTCCTCCAATTCAATTTCACGAATGTTTGACATACACTTGAGTTTCCGGGGCTCTTGTGGGGCAAACAATACCATATAACATAATACCTTCTATAAAGCCTAATGTCAACGTAATTCCGCCTCTTTTTGAAAATTTTCTCCATTCGTTTTCTGCCATTTTCTCTGAAAAACGAAACTTGTTGTTGCAGGTTTCTAAAACTGAATACCATAATGAATATTATGTATAAACTTTCATTAACAAAGTGAGCATCCACTTCTTTTCCTTAACCATCGATAATAGTATAAAAACTTGATAATCACCACTTTTATGTATAAATATTTAATTTTACCCTTGATTTATTATTTTTATTCTGATAAGATAGCTTCAATCACTTGAAAACACGCGGAAAAGGAGTTAATAAGTATGAAAGAAAAAGTAATATTGGCCTATTCTGGAGGATTAGATACCTCCGTTTCAATTAAATGGTTAACGGACCAAGGATATGATGTGGTGGCTTGCTGCCTAGACATCGGTGAAGGTCGCGACACCCAATCCATTAAAGACAAAGCGTTGGCAGTTGGCGCGATTGAATCTTATGCCATCGATGCCCGCGAAGAATTCGCCCAAGATTTTGCTTTGATCGCTTTACAAGGCAATACTTTTTATGAAAATTCTTATCCTCTTGTTTCCGCTTTGTCTCGTCCATTGATCGCCAAGAAATTGGTGGAGTTGGCATTAGCGACTGGCGCAACGACCGTCGCCCATGGCTGTACTGGTAAAGGCAACGACCAAGTTCGGTTTGAAGTGGCGATCGCTGCTTTAGCGCCTCACTTGAAAGTGATCGCACCGGTTCGGGAATGGAAATGGTCGCGAGAAGAAGAGATTGCCTATGCGGATGAAAAAGGAGTGCCGATTCCCGCTGACTTGGACAATCCATATTCCATCGACCAAAACTTGTGGGGACGTGCCTGTGAGTGCGGCGTCTTAGAAGACCCTTGGGCAACCCCGCCAAAAGGGGCCTACGCCATCACGCAAGAATTAGAAGATACTCCTGACGTACCAACGATCGTTGAGATCACTTTTGATCAAGGGGTACCGACCGCCATTGATGGCGAAACGATGAATCTAGCAGAATTGATCATGAAACTAAACCGGATGGCTGGCGAGCATGGCATTGGTCGGATCGACCATATCGAAAATCGTCTGGTGGGAATCAAATCACGGGAAGTTTATGAATGTCCAGGAGCGATCGCTTTGATGACGGCTCATAAAGAATTGGAAGATTTGGTCTTTGTTCGGGAATTGGCGCATTTCAAACCAATCATCGAGCAGCAATTAGCGCAAGTCATCTATGACGGCTTATGGTTCAATCCATTGACGGAAGCCTTGATTACCTTCCTGAAAAGCACACAAGTCTACGTCAACGGAATCGTGCGTTTGAAATTATTCAAAGGCAATGTCATTTGTGAAGGACGGAAATCTGAAAACAGCTTGTACGATGAAAACTTAGCAACGTACACGTCTGCAGATACCTTTGATCAGCATGCGGCCATCGGCTTCATCAAATTATGGGGACTGCCAAGCAAAGTGCACGCTGAGATCCAAGCACAACAGCAACTAACAGAAACATTGATTTAAGTATGCACGGCTGAAGCTGCCGCTTCAGCCGTAATCTTTTTTTGAGGTGAGAATATGGCAAAATTATGGGGCGGACGTTTTGATGGGAAAAATGAAGCATGGATCGATGCTTTTGGGGCTTCCATCACGTTTGATCAAAAGTTAGCAAAGCAAGACATTCTTGGCAGTTTGGCACATGTCAAAATGCTGGTCCATACGGGCATCATCAGTCAAAACGATGGCGAAGCGATCATTGGCGGCTTGACCACGATTCAGCAGCAATTAGCCGCTGGCGAATTGACCTTCACGATTGAAAATGAGGACATCCATTTAAACATCGAGACATTCTTGCATGAATTGATTGGACCAGTGGCAGGCAAATTGCATACTGCCCGTAGTCGTAATGACCAAGTGGCGACCGATATGCATTTGTATTTGAAAGAAGTCGTGCAAGAGGTGATCACTTTGATCGCTGATTTGCGAGAAGCGCTGGTTTTACAAGCCGAAGCCAACATCTACACCATCATGCCTGGTTATACCCATCTGCAGCATGCACAGCCGATTTCTTTTGCCCATCACCTCTTAGCCTATTACAGTATGCTGACGCGTGACCAAGAGCGTTTCAGTGAGAGTTTGAGTCGCATCGATGTGATGCCTTTAGGCAGTGCTGCTTTGGCAGGCACTACCTTCCCTATCGATCGTGCTTTCACTGCTCAAGAGTTAGGGTTCAGCAATATTTACAGCAACAGCCTAGATGCGGTCAGCGATCGTGATTTTATCTTGGAATTTTTAAGCAATGCCTCTTTATTGATGATGCATCTGTCTCGTTTTTGTGAAGAGCTGATTCTTTGGTGCAGCCACGAATACCAATTTGTGGAACTGACCGATACCTTCTCAACTGGTAGTTCCATCATGCCTCAAAAGAAAAACCCTGACATGGCGGAGCTGATCCGTGGAAAAACAGGACGTGTCTATGGGAACCTCTTTGGTCTTTTGACGGTCATGAAGGGCTTGCCGCTGGCGTACAACAAAGATTTCCAAGAAGACAAAGAAGGCATGTTTGACAGTGCCGAAACCATCACGAAAAGCTTGCAGATCATGACGGGCATGATCGCAACGATGGAGGTCAATCAAGCACGGATGCAAGAATCCACTGAAAAGGATTTTTCCAACGCAACAGAATTAGCGGATTACTTAGCCGGCAAAGGCGTGCCTTTCAGACAAGCCCATGAGATCGTCGGCAAGCTCGTCAGTGAGTGTTTGAGCAAAGGCATCTATCTGCAAGATGTTTCCTTGGAAGACTACCAAGCGATCCATCCTGCCATCGACAGCGATATTTTTGAAAAACTTGATTCCTATACCGCCGTCAAAAATCGTCATTCTTATGGCGGCACCGGTTTTGATCAAGTGGCACAGCAAATTGAAGCCGCCAAAGGGTTATTAGCAAGCAAGTAAAAAAACCAGCGAAGAAAATTCTTCGCTGGTTTTTTGTCGATTAATGACGTACGCGAGATTTCGCTGGATCGATCAATGGCGCTTCGCCTAAGTGCGCTTGGATCATCCAAATACGTTTTTCGATGGCTGTTTTGAAGCCGATGAAGATATCTTGGGTTGGATCGTCGCCTTCTTCACCAGATACTTCGATCCCTTTTTGGTATAAGTCCGCTAAGTAACGGTAACCTTCCACCAATGTAGCTAAGCGTTCTGGAATCGTGCGGTCCCAGTTGCCGACTTCATCAGGGATTTGAGTGTGTTCTGCCATTTCACGCAAAGTTGAATATGGTGAACCGTCTAATGTAATCAAGCGTTCAGAAACTTCATCCAATTGCTCATTTAGATCATCCATGAATTCGTCCATCATTGGATGCAATGTCAAAAAGCCAGGTCCACGCATGTACCAGTGTGTTTGGTGAACGACCATAGCCATTTGGCTTAAATCAGCAACAAGTTGGTTTAATACTTCTTTTGTTTGTTCAAATTTCATAACGATTCCTCCTCTAAATTATCTATTTTAAGGATAATACGAAACAAATAAAAAGTACAACAAAATCATCTATTTGAGAAAATTTCTCACTCTCTTACGTATTTCTTTATAAGGAGGATCGAAAAATGACGATTTTCGTGTTTTTTTTAGGCGCTTTACTCGGCTTCTTTTGGCTTTTGCTCTTACATACCCTGTTTTGGAATCCACTAAAAAGTGATTCTCGTTCTCACTACCAGAAAGTGAACAAAGTTTCGGATAACCATTGGTTTTTTCGCCTTCCTACGAGATGGATTTCACCCCCGTTTTATTGGGTTTTCGCCTGCTTGTGCTATGGCGGACTTTGCGTGGTTGCCGTTCATGATTCAGAAAGCTTCTTGACTTTTGTCTGGCTGACCAGTGCCTTTTTACTCAGCTTGACCGACTTGATAGACTATAGCGTCTACCCGCAACTGCTGTACCCCGGCCACCTACTTCTCGCGCTGGCACAGCTTAGAAGCGGCGCTTCTTTTCAATGGCTGTCTTTAGGCTTGCTGGTTCCACTGATCTTTTTTGTCTGGCAGGAAAAAATGGGCGGCGGCGATCTCTTAGTGCTGGCAGGCTGGGGCACTTGGCTATCGCCGTCGACACTTTTGGCCCTCTTACTAGTAGCCAGCAGTCTTGGGCTGCTCGCTTTTTTTAGCTATCAAAGCATCTGGAAGAAACGATTGGCGCAGTTGCCCTTCGTCCCCTTCTTGAGTCTGGGTTTGCTGATTGTTCGCTTCCTAGCGTTTCATACTTTTGACGCTTTTTTTCTTTGAAGTGAAGAAAAACGGGGCAGGAAAAAGCGGGACAAGTTGGCCTCATCCCGCTTTCTCTTTCTGCTCTGTTGCTTCCCCTGCCTATGATAACGGCGTCCGTTTTTTGCGATCAAGGTAGATGCCTACTGCGATCACTACTAACAACAGTCCCAAGACGACCCAACCAGCGGTCGTGGTGTCATTGGTTTTCGGTAAGTTGCCAGTGCCCGGCTTCGTTGTTTTGCCTTCTTTGACACGGTTGTTGAATACCATGTCTGCCGTTTGCTCCGCTTCAGCTACTAATTTTCCTGCTTGATCTTTGACGGTGACCGTTACTTGATAGGTGGTTTCATCATAGATGATCGTTGCATCGTTGCCAGCTTTTTCACGAATCGTGTAACGATGTTCCCCAGCATCGTCATACGTCAATGCATCAAAGGTAATATTTCCATTTGCATCATTGCGTTGGGTTTGCAGAACCTTTCCAGCTTCATCCACTAATTCAAATGCGAATTCGTTGGCTTGCAAATCTCTACCTGTCAAGACTTTCTTAGCACTTAGTACGACACTGCCAGCTTGTGGCTGGTAGCTGTTTTCAAAGACTTGATCGCCTTCGTATTCCGCCACTGCGGTCAACTGTCCGGCTTCATCAGTGACGGTCACAACTACCGCTAGCTCTTTCGTATCGTACGTGATGGTGCCGTCAGTTCCTTTTTTCTCACGAATGGTGTAGTGGTATTCGCCTGCTTCATCATATGCGAGAGCGTCAAAGTAGATCTTGCCAGTTGCATCATTGGCTTTTGTTTGAAGAATAGTTCCGTCTTCATTGACTAGTTCAAAATCGAATTCATTTGCTTGTAGCGTACGACCAGTTAAGACTTTCTCGGCACTTAGTACGACACTGCCGGCTTGTGGTTGATAGCTGTTTTCAAAGACTTGGTTGCCTTCGTATTCGGCAACTGCGGTCAACTGTCCGGCTTCATCAGTGACGGTCACAACTACTGCAAGCTCTTTCGCATCGTAGGTGATGGTGCCATCGTTTCCTGCTTTCTCACGAATGGTGTAGCGGTATTCGCCTGCTTCATCATAGGCGAGAGCGTCAAAGTAGATCTTGCCAGTTGCATCATTGGCTTTTGTTTGAAGAACAGTTCCGTCTTCATCGACTAGTTCAAAATCGAATTCATTTGCTTGTAGTGTACGACCAGTTAAGACTTTCTCGGCACTTAGAACGACACTACCGGCTTTTGGTTGATAGCTGTTTTCAAAGACTTGGTTGCCTTCATATTCGGCAACTGCGGTCAACTGTCCAGCTTCATCGGTGACGGTCACGACTACTGCAAGTTCTTTTGTATCGTAGGTGATGGTGCCATCGTTTCCTGCTTGCTCACGGATAGTATAGCGGTATTCGCCAGCTTTCTCATAGGCGAGAGCGTCAAAGTAGATTTGTCCGGTTGCATCATTGGCTTTTGTTTGAAGGACAGTTCCATCTTCATCCACCAGTTCAAAGGCAAATTCGTCAGCTTGTAAGGTGCGGCCGGTCAAGACTTTCTCGGCACTCAATACGACACTACCAGCTTTTGGTGTATAGTCGTTTTCAAAGATCCCATTGCCATCATACGTTGCTTTTGCCACTAGTTGCCCGTCTTCATCGGTTACTTTCACGACAACACCAATTTCTTTCGTGTCATAGGTAATGGTACTATCTGCGCCAGCTTTTTCCCGAATCGTATAACGGTATTCGCCGACTTCGCCATATGTCAATTCATCGAAATAGATTTGACCATTTACGTCATTGGTTTTCGTCTGTAACACGTTGCCTGCTTCACCGACTAGCTCAAAGGCAAACTCGTTGGCTGCTAGTGTGCGGCCTATCAACACTTTCTCTACATTCAAGACCACACCGCCAGCTTTTGGCGTATAGTCGTTTTCAAATACTTGGTTGCCTTCATATTCCGCCACTGCGGTCAATTGTCCGTCTTCATCCGTGACGGTCACGACTACCGCTAGTTCTTTCGTATCGTAAGTGATGGTACCGTCAGTTCCTGCCTTCTCACGAATGGTGTAGTGGTACTCACCTGCTTCCTCGTAAGGGAGCGCGTCAAAGTAGATCTTGCCAGTTGCATCATTGGCTTTTGTTTGAAGTACAGTTCCATCTTCATCGATTAGTTCAAAATCGAATTCATTTGCTTGTAAGGTACGGCCGGTTAAGACTTTCTCGGCACTTAGTACGACACTGCCGGCCTTTGGTTGATAGCTGTTTTCAAAGACTTGGTTACCTTCATATTCCGCCACTGCGGTCAACTGTCCGTCTTCATCGGTGACGGTCACGACTACCGCTAGTTCTTTCGTATCGTAAGTGATGGTGCCGTCAGTTCCTGCTTTCTCACGGATGGTATAGCGGTATTCACCTGCTTTATCGTAAGGAAGAGCGTCAAAGTAGATCTTGCCAGTTGCATCATTGGCTTTTGTTTGAAGTACAGTTCCTGCTTCATTGACTAGTTCAAAATCGAATTCATTTGCTTGTAAGGTACGACCGGTTAAGACTTTCTCGGCACTTAGTACGATACTGCCGGCTTTTGGTTGATAGCTGTTTTCAAAGACTTGGTTGCCTTCGTATTCGGCAACTGCCGCGAGCTGTCCGTCTTCATCGGTGACGGTTACAACTACCGCCAGTTCTTTCGTATCGTATGTGATGGTGCCGTCAGTTCCTGCTTTCTCACGGATGGTATAGCGGTATTCACCTGCTTTATCGTAAGGAAGAGCGTCAAAGTAGATCTTGCCAGTTGCATCATTGGCTTTTGTTTGAAGTACAGTTCCTGCTTCATTGACTAACTCGAAGTCAAATTCTTCTGCTTTCAAATCACGACCAATCAGTACTTTCTCAGCACTCAAAACGACACTACCGGCTTTTGGCGTATAGTCATTTTCAAAGACTTGATTGCCTTCATAGACTGCTTTCGCAATCAACTGGCTGTCTTCTTCCGTGACGGTCACAGTTACCTTTAGTTCCTTGTCAGTATAGGTGATGGTTGGATCGTTGCCGGCTTTTTCCCGAATCGTATAGTGGTACTCGCCAGGCTCGTTGTAAGTGATGGCGTCAAAGGTAACTTGACCGTTACCGTCATTGGTTTGCGTTAAAATCACAGAGCCAGCTTCATCCACCAGGTGGAAAGTAAATTCGCCGTCTTTCAACTCGCGTCCATCAAGCATTTTCTGAACATTCAAGGCAAGGGTTGTTTCTTTGATTTCTCGCTTATTGGCTAGTTCAAAAACATAATTGACTTGCTCATCAGAAATAGTGAAGGTGTACTGAGTCGCATCTCGTTCATATCCTTCTGGTGCGGTGATTTCTTGGATCATGTAATCACCGTAGCGCAGATTGTCGATCCGTTCAATGGCGTTGCCGTTTTCCATGATCTGATTGTTTTTCACCACCAGATTCGACAAGATGACTTCATAGGTGTTTTGCGCATTTTTGCGGCTTAGTTGGAAAACTGCTTCTTCATCGATCCCTCGTTCTTTCGTGCCATCGGCATCGTATTTCACGATCGTCAAGGAGCCGTTCGTCCCAGAAGAGGTTCCGCTACCGTCTGTCGATTTGATGGTAACTTCTTTGGTCACTGTGTGAATTTCGATCTCACTACCCGTCAAATTGACACTATTGGCCACCCGTTCATTGTTCAAAATCCCGGGATCAAGTTGTGTTTGATAAACGATAAAGTACGGTTTATCAATCAATTCTTCAAAAGCGATCACTAACGATTGCGTCCCTGCCACCACATCCGAGGTGATTTTCGGATTGTCTTCGTTAGTGAAGGTGACTTTTTCGCCTTTTTCCCAAGTACCATTGTTTAAGACCGCTTCATACACATCTACGATCACGTTATCGTCGGCATCGCGTAAAAAGGTGTGCTGATTGTAGTTGATGGTATCGGTCACTACCGCATTGTGGATTTTGCGACTGTCCGCGTTGATCATGATTTCCCAATCGAGCAATCGATTGTTCTCGGCATTCTGGCTGCCGTTTTTCATCAACCAGTCCGTTTTCGCAGACTTGTCGACTTGCCCATCAGCCGTCAACGTTGTGTCATTGTCCGTCAATGTAATAGTATTTTTGTAGGTAAATACTTCTTCAGATGCTTCCGTTGCCAAGAAGACCGCCAGTGTTTCTGACGTTTCTTTCAGCAAGGTGATCGTAACTTTCTTCGTGTCAGGGTCATAAGTGTAACTGTAATCCTCGTTTAGCACCAATTGCTCTTTCAGTGCTCTGACTTGTGTCGTATATCCAGTTACCGTGACCGTGTAAAGCGCCAAGTCTTTCAAGGTTTGGCCTTCTTGCAGCTGGTCCGTGATGATTGCATCTTTGTTGATTTTTTCTTTGTACGTATTGAATAGCCCCATCCAATAGACTTGATCGCTTGAAGCAGTCTGCTCATCAAAAATAGTTCCTAGATTCCGACCAAATACAGCGGTAATCGCTTTGGCGACATCTTCCCCTTCACCAATGAATAGGCCATATTTCAAGGCATTTTTAACCCAGTTGGTATCCATCCAAGTATTGGATTCAGAAGCTTCCGTGAACGTATTGCCGGCTTCATCTTTATAATGGACAAACGCTGCATTACTAAACCGGCTGCTAGAACTTCCTAATGCGATCTGCTGTGAAACATCGAAGCTGGTTTTGAAATTAGCAGTGATCGTTGCCGAGGTCGTTTGGTACGCTCCTTGCAACTTGATGCGAAAACCAGTCTCAAGTTCCTTCGTTGAGCCATTGGCTAGCGTTTTCGTTTCTGTGATCAGCTCTAGCGTATAGTCGGTATTGAGCGCTAAAGGCTCGGTCACCCCGCTGGCTGTCACGACTAGCGTATCCGCCAATAAAGCTAAAGCACTGCTGTTTGCACCAGAGATCAATTGATAGCGGTCTTCTATAATCAGGTCGCTAACTTTTTGCTGATTGGTATTGGCTTCAATTTTCCATGCGACAGTCTTCGTTTCATAGTCTTTGGTGCCAGCGGTTTTCACGACACCGATCGTTTTGGTTGGTGTCACTGTCCCACTGCCCGTCAAAGAGGTATTTTGATTGTCGCGGATTGAAGCGTAATTGTATATACGGGTATCGGCTAAAACCGATTCATACAACTGGGTGTCGTATTGGATCTTGTAGTAGCCAGCTTTGGCAAACGTGATGCCAAAGCGTACGATTTCCCCCTCTTTATTCTGTTGTTCTGTCCCATCAAAGGACCAGTCCTCTGAAGGGATTGGATTACCGTCTTTGTCAGTGATCACCAAAGTTTCTGGAACAAAAAAGTGCAAGGCTTTTTCAGGATCTGTTCCCGAGTAGGTCTGATCCAAAACTCTGGCTTGGTCTTTGTCCAATGTAACGGAAATTTCCCAAGATGCTCGTTTCGTTTCTGGATCGTAGCCTTTAAATCGTTTGTATTCTGATTGTTCATCGTAGGTAACCGTTGCTTCTGCGGTTTTTTCTGTAAAATCGCTACCGTTGATTGTTGCCGTGTTTTTGAAAGAAGAAGCCGTTGGATCGGTGACTGCACTATTAATGACGATTCGAACCGGTTGATTAACTGTTTGATTGAAGGTAAACGTATTGTTAACACTGTTAAACGTATATAAGCCATCGGTACGAATCCATTCATCGGTGGATTCATCGTACAAGTAGCCTGTCGAGGTACTATAAGCTAATCCTTGTGGCATCTTATCGGTGATCACCACATCATGCAATTCACGACTGGCTTGGTTAAAAATAATTTCCCAAACCACTGAACCGCTGGAAGTCACGTTACCCGTCTTAATGATATCGACCTCATAAATAGGTAATGTAATGATGATCTCATGGCCATCTTCATCGTAAATCCCGGTAGGAATGGTCACTTCCTCAGTAACGGTGCTTACACTTAATTCAGTGATCAGATCAATAGTCCCTGAGCGGTTGGAAAGTGTTTGTGCTGCCTCATTAAAAGTAACGGTCAATGTACCATCGAGTGCTAAGGTAAAGCTTCCGATCGATTGTCCGCCGGAACGGGTCAATTCACCACTGACGGTGTTATGAATGGCAAAATAATTCGGCAATTGATACGTATAATAATCACCAGCGCGAATTTCTTCCGTATCTGCTAACGACCAGTCAAAATGAATTTTGATATTGTCATTATACATCGGTGGATTTTCGGCTGTGAAGGGTTGATCGTTTAAGTCAGTGATTCGGACATTGTCAAAAAGCTGCACGCCCCGTTCGTTTAGGTTGGCACTAAGATTTTCAGCGGTAGTAGAAGCTTCCGTTTCTGTCTCAGTATCTGGTGCTCGGGGTTGAATGCTGTTTTGATTCAGTGTCGAAGATGCTTGGGTTGCTTGATTTTCACTAGGGACGGTTGCTTGTTCTTCTTCTGCTTGACTCGTTGCTGACTGAACTGCTCCCGCTGTCGATGAATCCGTAGGTGCTTTTTCCGTATCGATCGTTCCGGTCACAGGTTCAGTACTTTCTAACGTTTCGGTCGTTCTTTCGGTACTTTCGGTTGCATTGATTGCTTCTGCTAGAATGATCGTTGGTTCACAAAAAATGGAACCAAGCAAGACTAGCAAACATATATAGATAGAAAGTTGTTTTTTCATAATTGTTCATTCCTTTTTATAAATTTTTTTCAATTGATCTCGGAAGTGCTCTGCGCATAACATTGTTCAACAGTGAGCAATATATCCCAATAAACAACTGCTTTTTGCCTCCTCACTAAGGTTCAATCATTTTGGTCTTTGCTACTTGTATCAAACGTATTACTACTATTCCACACTTCTATTTTCCCAAAATTTTGGGGTGGGATGTATTCAAAAAAAATACAACACGCAATTTTTTTGAATACATGTAAAAACGTGATACTATTTACTTAAAAGGGGGCTCGACGGGCATCATGTTACGGAAATTGTTATCATCTACAACACAAAAAAAACTACAGCTGATTGAGTATTTATTAGACGATCAGGGAACGAGTCTTCACGATTTGGCAGTGAAATTTTCCATTTCAATGTCTGCAGCGAAAACCTATATCGCGGAAATCGACAATGAATTTTCGTTTCTGGACTTACAATTTGACGATTATTCAGCTGTTCGCCTACACTTGCATCCTTTCGCTACTCGACTAGACGTATACAGCCATTTTTTAAATCGCTCGTCTGCGTTTCAATTGTTAGAACTACTCTTCTCATCAAGTTTCACTAGTTATGACATGCTGGCACTAGAATTAAATTTAAGCAAGTCATCGATCATTCGTTTGATCAAGAGGATCAATTTGGTTCTGGCACCGTATGATTTCTTCATCGCAACCAAGCCCATCCAGTTAAAAGGAAATGAACACAACATTCGGCAATTTTTTCTGATTTTTTTCTTAGAGAAGTACCAGTATGAATTTGTGGATGCCAACATTAACCAAGAACAGGATTTCTTGAAGATCGCCCGTATCATGGCAGCTGCGACGCCCCTAAAACTTTATTTTTCCGACATCAAAAAAATTGCTTTTGTAATCTACATCAACACGAAGCGCGATCGCCTATACGCTTCTAATCCCAATGGGAACCACATCGAATATTTCTTAGAGAAAATCGATTTGAGCGAATTTACTGGCTACAGTCGGGCTTATGTCGAGAAAATGGTCGGTTATGTCACGTCCCACATTGGTCAAGACCCTGATGTCTTTCGTAAGACCAAACAAGAGTTTTATCAAATGACCAAACGTATATTTAAAAAATACAACTACCATGAAGCCAATTTTGAAGAGAAGCTCGACGCCGTGGTCTTTTCTTATTTTCTTGGGATCAACTTGCAGGTTCCTTACTGCATCTTGGATGATCGCTTTGCTCGTTTTGTTGATAATTGTGATTTAGTCCAACAGACAGTCAATCGAGACATCGTTCAGCTTTTGACCCATTCGAATTTGCCAATCATTCGACCAAGTACGATCAATTACCTGATTTATATTTTCCATATATCTTTCCCCAATTTTTCCAAAGAAATCATCGACGCAAACGCTGACTTTCGCTTAGCTTTGTTTTATGATACGAATAGTTACCATACGGAATTTATCCAAACGAAAATCCAACAGTTTATTCCGTATCAGCTAACGATCACGATCTTAAATCCTCTAGATTCGTTTTCTCTGACCAAACTGGACGAGACTTATGATTTGATCATCGGCAATCTGACTCCCTCCTGCAGAAAAAACTTGTTTCATTATGCAGACATCAACCTGACTTCGAATGACTTGGCGTTTATCGCTCGGCAGGTTCAGGAAAAGGGGATTCGGATGCTGCAAGAACGGCAAGAGGAAAACTAATAAACCAAAAAAGCACCTTCGAAAGAGTTGAATGACATACGCCAAAGAACAATTTGAGCGCATGTCGGGATTCATCATACTTTCGAAGGTGATTTCTTTTGCACATATGACCTAACAACATTCATTTCTATAATATAAACAAAAAAGCTTGCCATTCCGAAGAATGACAAGCTTTTCCTTCACACTGAGTCAATCAGGTGCTGGGCATTGATTAGTTTTGGCTGTTCAATGCGTCTTCAGCAGCCATTTGTGCTTCGATGTCTGAGATGCTGTAGACATTTTCGCTGGCAACTGTTACTTCTTTTGGTTCCATTTCACGGTAACGAGGCATACCAGTACCAGCTGGGATGATCTTACCGATGATAACATTTTCTTTCAATCCAAGAAGTGGATCTTTCTTGCCGCGGATCGCTGCATCGGTCAACACACGAGTGGTTTCTTGGAAGGACGCAGCAGACAAGAAGCTGTTGGTTTCCAAGGATGCTTTCGTGATCCCTAATAGAACTGGACGGCTAGTTGCAGGAACGCCGCCGGCTACCAATGTGTCGTAGTTGCGGTCTTTAAAGTCGGCGATATCCAACAATGTTCCTGGCAAGATGCCTGAATCACCTGGATCCATGACGCGGACTTTACGCAGCATTTGACGAACCATTACTTCGATATGTTTGTCACCGATTTCTACCCCTTGCATCCGGTAAACGCGTTGAACTTCCCGTAATAGATAGTTTTCAACAGACAAGACATCGCGAACTTGTAACAGTTGTTTTGGATCGATCGATCCTTCTGTCAATGGTGCACCACGATGGATAAAGTCGCCTTCTGCTACTTTCATCCGGGCAGTATAAGGAACGGTATACGTACGCGTATCGGTTTCCCCTTTGATGGTCACTTCTTTGGTCCGAGTTGAAGGATCTTCTGAGATATCGATGACTTCTCCGGTAACTTCGGTAATGACCGCTTGTCCTTTCGGATTACGGGCTTCAAAGATTTCTTGGACACGAGGGAGACCTTGCGTGATATCGTCTCCGGCAACCCCGCCGGTATGGAAGGTACGCATGGTCAACTGAGTACCAGGTTCACCGATTGATTGGGCAGCGATGGTACCAACTGCTTCCCCAACTTCAACTTCAGAACCAGTGGCTAAGTTGCGACCATAACAATGTTTACATACACCATGTTTGGTGTTACATGTAAAGACAGAGCGAATGGATACTGTTTCGATGCCAGCATCCACCGTTGCTTTGGCTAGGTCTTCGGTGATCAATTGGTTGACCCCAAGAATCACTTCGCCAGTTTCAGGATGGATGATTGATTTACGAGTGTAACGACCAACTAAACGTTCTTCTAAGGATTCGATGATTTCGTTTCCTTCGCGAATTGCTTGAATATCTAGACCACGGTCAGTGCCACAATCGTCTTCACGGATGATGACATCTTGGGCAACGTCAACGAGACGACGTGTCAAGTAACCGGAATCGGCTGTTTTCAAGGCGGTATCGGTCATCCCTTTACGGGCACCATGGGTCGAGATAAACATTTCTAAGACAGATAGACCTTCACGGAAGTTTGAGATGATCGGCAATTCCATGATACGTCCGTTAGGCGCGGCCATCAATCCACGCATCCCAGCAAGCTGAGTAAAGTTGGAGATGTTACCACGGGCATCGGAATCAGACATCATGAAGATTGGGTTTTTCGCTTCCAATGATTCCATCAGTTTTAACTGAATTTCATCTTTGGCTGCATTCCAAACACCAATAACTCGTTCATAACGCTCGTCATCGGTAATTAACCCACGACGGAATTGTTTCGTGATCGTTTCTACTTGTTTGTGGGCATTGTCGATGATTTCATGTTTTTCGTGCAAGTTCATGATATCAGCGATACCAACGGTGATACCCGCCATTGTTGAATGGCTGTATCCTAAGTCTTTCATGCGGTCAAGCATGCGTGACGTTTCAGTGATGCGGAAACGTTTGAAGACTTCTGAAATGATGTTTCCTAAGTTTTTCTTCTTGAATGGGCCAACAAGCTCTTGTTCTTTGATGAAGGCAGGCACATCTGTACCAGCTTCAATAAAGTACTTGTCTGGTGTTTGAACCGTCAAGTTGTAGTCTGTCGGTTCGTTCAAGAATGGGAATTCTGGGGGCATGATCGAGTTGAAGATCACTTTACCCACTGTTGTTACCATCAAACGTTGTTTTTGTTCAGACGTGAATGGTTTGTCCCCTAAAGTGTTTGGATTGATGGCGATCCGTGTGTGTAAATGCACGTAGCCATTGCGCCATGCCGTAACTGCTTCGTCCATGTCACGGAAGATCATGCCTTCCCCTTCACGGCCTTCTTCTTCCATCGTCAAGTAGTAGTTCCCTAGGACCATATCCTGAGATGGTGTTACAACTGGTTTTCCGTCTTTTGGATTCAAAATGTTTTGGGCTGCTAACATCAGCATACGTGCTTCTGCTTGCGCTTCTTCGTTCAATGGTACGTGAACGGCCATTTGGTCTCCATCGAAATCGGCATTGTAGGCTTCACAAACAAGTGGGTGCAAACGAATGGCACGGCCTTCAACTAAGACTGGTTCAAATGCTTGGATACCTAATCTGTGAAGCGTAGGTGCCCGGTTCAATAGCACTGGATGTTCTTTGATGACATCTTCTAAAACATCCCAAACTTCGTCTTCTTGACGTTCGATTTTGCGTTTGGCATTTTTTATGTTTGACGCGATTTCACGAGAAACAAGTTCCCGCATCACGAATGGTTTGAATAATTCGATCGCCATTTCTTTTGGCAGACCACATTGGTACATTTTCAGGAATGGACCAACGACGATAACTGAACGACCTGAGTAGTCGACCCGTTTTCCTAGCAAGTTTTGACGGAAACGACCTTGTTTCCCTTTCAACATGTGAGAAAGAGATTTCAATGGGCGGTTCCCTGGCCCTGCAACTGGACGTCCGCGACGACCGTTATCGATCAAGGCATCAACTGCTTCTTGCAGCATCCGTTTTTCATTTTGAACGATGATGTTTGGTGCATTCAAGTCTAACAAGCGTTTCAAACGGTTGTTACGGTTGATTACACGGCGATACAAGTCGTTCAAGTCACTTGTGGCAAAACGTCCACCTTCTAATTGCACCATTGGACGCAAATCAGGCGGGATAACTGGGATAACGTCCATGACCATCCAGCTTGGTTTGTTTCCTGAAGCACGGAATGCTTCTAAGATATCCAAACGGCGGATCGCACGGGTCCGTTTTTGACCAGTTGCGTTTTTCAATTCTTCTTTTAATTCAGCAACTTCGCCTTCAAGATCAACGCCATCTAATAATTGTTTGATGGCTTCGGCACCCATCGCTGCTGAAAATTCTTGACCGTATTGGTCACGTTTTTCACGGTATTCCCGTTCAGTCAATAGTTGTTTTTTCTCAAGGCTGGTGTTTCCTGGTTCAATCACTACGTATGAAGCAAAGTAGATGATTTCTTCCAATGCACGTGGGCTCATGTCTAAGACAAGACCCATCCGTGAAGGAATGCCTTTGAAGTACCAAATGTGTGATACTGGTGCTGCTAATTCAATGTGTCCCATGCGTTCACGACGCACTTTTGAACGTGTTACTTCCACGCCGCAACGGTCACAAACGATGCCTTTATAGCGGATCCGTTTGTATTTGCCGCAAGCACATTCCCAGTCTTTGGTTGGACCGAAAATACGCTCGTCAAACAACCCTTCGCGTTCAGGTTTTAACGTACGGTAGTTAATGGTTTCTGGTTTTTTTACTTCACCATAAGACCAGCTTCTGATTTTTTCAGGAGAAGCCAAACCGATTTGCATACTTTCGAATTTATTTACATCGATCAAAAAAGGTTCCCTCCATTTCATTTCATGGACATATCCGATAGAACGGGGGCTATTTCCGCTGGTGGCGGAAATAGCGAGGGCCGTCTATTATTGCAAGCGATCTTCTGCTGTCTCGATTTGTTGGTTCAACGCGTCGGCGGCATTTTTAGCTTCTGTTTGTGCTTTTTGTTCTAATTCACGGGCTGTTTGTTGCTCCGCAAATTTTGTTAAGGCATCAACGGTGATCAAATCATCATCGTCATCATCCATATCACGCAGTTCGATCTCTGCATCATCGATATCTAGGACACGCATGTCTAGACCCAGTGATTGCAATTCTTTTACTAATACGCGGAATGATTCTGGTACACCTGGTTTTGGAATTGGTTCCCCTTTGACGATCGCTTCGTATGTTTTCACACGACCAACCACGTCATCTGATTTGTAGGTCAAGATTTCTTGCAAGGTGTAAGCAGCACCGTATGCTTCCAGTGCCCAAACTTCCATCTCTCCGAAACGTTGTCCACCAAATTGGGCTTTTCCTCCCAATGGTTGTTGAGTAACCAATGAGTAAGGTCCAATGGAACGGGCATGCAATTTATCATCGACCATGTGGGCCAATTTGATCATGTACATGACACCAACGGAGATGCGGCCATCAAATGGTTCGCCGGTACGTCCGTCGTAAAGCACTGTTTTGGCATCGCTGGCCATTCCTGCTTCAGCAACCGTTGCCCAAACATCTTCATCGCTGGCTCCATCAAAGACTGGTGTTGCCACGTGAATGCCTAATTGACGCGCAGCCATTCCTAAGTGTAATTCTAATACTTGTCCAATGTTCATCCGAGAAGGTACCCCTAATGGGTTCAGCATGATATCGACTGGTGTGCCATCTGGTAAGAAAGGCATGTCTTCTTCTGGCATAATGCGAGAAACGACCCCTTTGTTTCCGTGACGTCCGGCCATTTTATCCCCTTCATGGATTTTCCGTTTTTGAACGATATAAACGCGAACCAGCATGTTCACACCTGGTGACAATTCATCGCCAGCTTCGCGGGTAAAGATTTTGACATCGTGGACGATTCCGCCGCCGCCGTGAGGCACGCGTAGAGAAGTGTCACGCACTTCGCGGGCTTTTTCACCAAAGATTGCGTGCAACAAACGCTCTTCTGCTGAAAGTTCCGTTACCCCTTTTGGAGTGACTTTCCCAACAAGCAGATCGCCATCTTTGACTTCCGCACCAATGCGGATAATCCCCATTTCGTCTAGATCTTTCAATGCGTCTTCCCCTACGTTCGGGATTTCGCGAGTGATTTCTTCAGGTCCTAATTTTGTGTCGCGGGCTTCTGATTCATATTCTTCAATATGAACAGAAGTGTAAACATCATCTTTCACCAAACGACGGCTCATGATGATGGCATCTTCATAGTTGTACCCTTCCCAAGTCATGAATGCGACTAAGACGTTTTGTCCTAGTGCCATTTCGCCTTGTTCCATAGATGGGCCATCTGCTAAGATGTCGCCTTTTTCCACTTTTTCACCAAGTGCCACTAATGGACGTTGGTTGTAGCTGGTTCCTGAGTTTGAACGACGGAATTTGGTAACAGAATAAACGTCTAATGCGCCATTGTCACGACGAACGCGCACTTCGGCTGCATCCACGTATTCTACGATCCCATCATGTTTACATAACAAAGCAGCTCCTGAGTCATGTGCTGATTTGTATTCCATACCAGTACCAACCCAAGGTGCTTTCGGATTGATCAATGGTACTGCTTGCCGCTGCATGTTGGCACCCATCAAGGCACGGTTGGAGTCATCGTTTTCCAAGAAAGGGATACATGCGGTTGCGACTGCGACTACTTGTTTTGGTGATACGTCCATGTAGTCGACTTTATCGATCGATACTTCCAAGTTTTCAGAAGTAGCACGCGCCATAACAACGTCGTTTACGAAAGAGCCGTCTTCATTTAACAAGCTGTTTGCTTGGGCCACAACGTAGTGGTCTTCGGTATCGGCAGTCAAGTAATCGATCTTGTCAGTAACACGACCTGTTTCGCGGTCAACGCGACGGTATGGTGTTTCAATGAAGCCATACTTGTTGACTTTGGCATAAGAGGCCAAGCTGTTGATCAACCCGATGTTTGGTCCCTCAGGCGTTTCGATCGGACACATACGGCCATAGTGGGAATAGTGAACGTCTCGGACTTCATAGCCGGCACGGTCACGGGTCAAACCACCAGGTCCTAAGGCAGATAGACGACGTTTATGGGTCAACTCACCCAGTGGGTTTGTTTGGTCCATGAACTGTGACAACTGAGAAGAACCAAAGAATTCTTTGATACTTGCGACAACCGGACGAATATTGATCAATTGTTGTGGTGTCAAGGTTTCAGTGTCTTGGATCGACATCCGTTCACGCACGACACGTTCCATCCGAGCAAGCCCGATACGGAATTGGTTTTGCAATAATTCACCAACAGAACGAATCCGACGGTTTCCTAAGTGGTCGATGTCATCGACATTGCCGATGCCTTCCATCAAGTTGAAGAAGTAGCTCATTGAAGCAATGATGTCTGCTGGACGAACGGTACGTGTGGCAGTATCTGGATAGCCATTACCGATCACGTTGACTTCTTGTTCTGGATCTTTTGGTGAAAAGACTTTGATGACTTGGACGGTCATTGGTTCGGTCACGACCCCATCTTCTGATGGATAGTACGTTACACTATTTAGGCCATTATCGATAAATGCGCCTAATGTTTCCATGACTTGGTGAGTCAAAACAGTGCCTTTTTCAACAATGATCTCGCCTGTTTCAGGGTCAACCAAGGTTTCTGCTAAGGTCAAGTTCAATAGACGTGTTTTCAAGTCTAATTTTTTGTTTACTTTGTAACGACCAACATTTGCTAAGTCGTAACGTTTTGGATCGAAGAAACGTGCGTTCAGCAAGCTGCGTGAGCTGTCTGCTGTTTTTGGCTCGCCTGGACGAAGACGTTCGTAAACATCTTTCAATCCTTCTTCGGTACGAGAATCGCTTGCGTTTTTATGCAAGTCTTTTTCGATCGTGTTGCGCAATGATTCACTGTCGCCGAAAATTTCAAAGATCGTATCATCAGAACCAAACCCTAGGGCACGGACTAAGACCGTCAAAGGAATTTTACGGGTACGGTCAATCCGTACGTAAGAGATATCTTTGGCATCAGTTTCCATTTCTAACCACGCACCGCGGTTAGGGATAACAGTTGAACCAAAGCCTTCTTTGCCGTTTTTATCGACTTTGCCATGGAAATATACACCTGGAGAGCGGACCAACTGAGAAACGATAACCCGTTCTGCCCCGTTGATGATAAAGGTTCCTTGTTCAGTCATTAATGGGAAATCACCAAAGAATACTTCTTGGGATTTGATTTCCCCAGTTTCACGGTTCGTCAAACGCAAAGTAACATGTAATGGTGCCGAATAGTTTGCATCATGGGCACGGGCTTCTTCTACTGTATACTTTGGTTCTTTCAATTCATAATCCACAAATTCTAGGGACAAGTTACCGTTGAATCCTTCGATTGGCAAAATATCTTCAAACATTTCTCTTAGGCCCTCATCTAGGAACCATTGGTAAGAGTCGGTTTGAATTTCAATCAAATTCGGTAATTCTAATACTTCACTGATCCGTGCGAAACTTCTACGTTCGCGATGCTTTCCGTATTTTACTACGTGTCCAGCCAAGCTCTTCACCTCTTCATAAAGTCTTTCAAAAAGGCTATCCGATTATTTACAAAACTGTAACAAATATTAAATATAGGTTACAGAAAGCATTTTTTGCGGCTTTTAGGCAAAAAAAAACCAAAAATAGAACGGATGCATTGGGCATTTTCTACTTTTGTTTCCTTATTCCTAAGCCGAAACGGACAATATTTCGTTTCTGCTTTTTTCGTTCAGATAGTTTTTGCAACTCCTTATTATACAGATGAAGCACTTTCCTGTCAAGCTTTCATTGGAAGTTACAATGCTTTTCTGGCGCACCAATTTCCTAAGATTTTCTAAAGAAAAAAACAAGGCTGGTGGGGACTGTTTTTCGTAAGAAACTACTTTGCTTTTTGCCGATTTCTTGCTATGCTAACGAAAACGTTACACGTGAAACATTAGGAAGGATATCCTTATGACGACAAAAGAAAAAATACTGACCTTATTACAAAAAGAAGATACTGTGCTATCTGGAGAAAAACTAGCCCAAGCTTTGTCGATCTCTCGTACAGCAGTCTGGAAAGCCATTAAAGAACTCGAGAAAGAAGGCTATCATTTCGAACACTTGGCCAACGGCTATCGCTTTGTCTCGGATGATCGCTACGATCAAGCAGCACTTGCGGCAGCCTTGCCGATGATTCCCACGATTCAAATCAAGGAAGCTGTTGAATCCACCATGAAAGAAGCCAAGATCGCCGCTTTGGACAGTGGACTGGCAACCCCTGCCCTTTTTTTGACCGAAACACAAACAGGCGGTCACGGCCGCTTCGAACGTCCGTTTTTCTCACCGAAAAAACAAGGGATCTATATGAGCTTGCTTTTAAAACCAAACCAAGCGTTTCAAGAATTGCCACAATATACCGTTTTGGCGGCGGTGGCAGTCGCCGAAGCCATCGACGCCCTTCTAATGAAGGAAACGGCTATTAAGTGGGTCAACGATCTGTACTTAGATGGAAAAAAAATCTGCGGTATTTTGTCTGAAGCAACCAGTGACTTTGAAACAGGCCGCATTACTTCGGTTGTGATCGGTATCGGCATCAGTTTTTCAATTCCACATCAGCAGTTTCCTGCAGAGATTCGGGAAAAAGCGACCTCACTCTTTCCTGGTGAAGAGTATCCGACCTTTTCTCGGGCAACCTTGATCCAAGAAATTTGGCGTCGGTTCTTCCAATTATTGGCAAAGCTGCCTGACATGGATTATATGGCCCGCTATCGGCAGAAATCCTTCGTTTTGGGCCGCACCGTTCAGTTTACACAACAAGGTGTGACCTATGAAGGAATCGCCAAAGACATTACTAACACCGGTGAATTAGTGGTGGAAACAGCAACGGAGCGCAAGGTGCTTTCTTCTGGAGAAATCAGTTTGGAACGGTATTGATGCTACGAAAAGTCGCAAATCCGCTTGCTGATTCGCTGCTTCGCAGGGAATCAGTCAAAGCAATCGTAAACACAAACACTCCATAAACAGACCTGCTTATTCCGAGGGGTTAAATAAAAAGCAACCTAGGCAGCTCCCAAACAAACTTTACTGCTACGATCAATTTCGCGGAAAAAGTGAGCCTCATCTTTTCATAATAAGTATCATGCTCGTTCTTTTATCATGTCTTTTCTGCAGTTTTTATGCGCTATTTCATTCCTCACATAAAAAAGATCGACCTGCTCTTTCAAGTGCGGGTCGATCTTTTTTTAAAGCAATTGCCACAACAGACAGAAAAGCAAGCCTAAAGCATAGCTGCTGTTGAATAAAATCATGTTCTTAATCGAATAGCCGAAACTACGTGGGTGGGGCAGGCTGGCTTGATGCTCTTTCAAATTTTGGTGGATTTTCGGCAGTGTCAGAAACACGAGCAAAATCGGCCATTGGAAGAGACCAAACAAGAGGCCCAATAAAATAGCGGCGTAGGAAGCTAGCATCATTCCTTGAAACAGACGGATACCTGCTTCGCGACCGATGTAGTACACCAGCGTGTAGCGGTGATTTTCGATATCGGCTTCCAGATCCCGTAAGTTATTGGCTAACATGATGTCAGCAATCGTGAAAATCAATGGCAAAGATGCCAACACGATGGCACACACGGCCCAGAGGTTCCCCACTAAGCCAAAGGTTCCGTTCGCAAAATCCAGTGCCAGATAAAACACTTTTTGATCAATAGTATTGATATAGATCGTGATGGCAAAAATCCCTAATCCCATCGTTACGCCACTGAACACCTCGCCTAAAGGCATCCGCGATAACGGAATGGGGCCAAAGGTATAAAAGACTCCGATAAAACAAACCACCAACCCCATCACTAGCAGCAGCCATCCGGTAACAAAGGTCAAGTAAAGACCGATCAGTAAGGTTCCTGCCAACATCGCAAAAATCAGATTGCGAACAGTAGCTTCTGAGATGTTTTCTCGCCCGATCACATTGTGCTGGTATTTGTAGGTTTCTGATTTGGCTTTTTTGAAATCCATATAATTGTTGATGGACGTCGTCGTCAAATCAAACAGCAGCATCCCCAGAAAAAAGATTGCGGTATTCAAAGGATGAAATTCATGAAAATACACCAACGAGAACAACACACCCATAATGAAGGGGAAGACACTGGCCACTTTGGTACGGATCTCCACTACTTCTAAAAACACTGAAAGAGACATCTTTCACTCCTCCTATTCTAAATCCGCACGATCACCCATCGTGTAGCCTGATTCCTCTGAAAGTTCAAAGGTATCTTTGATACCGTCGGTTACATACACTTTGTCTTCTTTTGTGATAAAGATCGCATCGGTACCCTTTTCGGTATGTTGTTCGATATAGGCTAAGCCTTCCTTGACCCCTTTATCAAATGCCACCGTAGTTAACCCATCGCCATCGATGGATTTGTCGGTGATGACAGTTACACTTGCCACATCGCTGTCGTAAGGATAGCCAGTCTCAGAATCGAAAATATGATGGTACGTTTTGCCGTCTACTTCTAAATAGCGTTCGTAGATCCCTGAAGTAACTACTGTTTTATTGGTTTCTTTGATACTGCCGATAATCGAGCCACGAGATTTGTTCGGGTCTTGGATTCCGACATTCCATGGCTCATCTGTGCCGCGGTTACTATGACCTAACACATAGACATTCCCGCCCAAATCGACGATCGCGGAAGTCACACCATTGTCCTTCAACACTTTGACGACTTCGTCCGTGATATAGCCTTTAGCGATCGCCCCAAGGTCAAGGATCATGTCCTTGTCTTTTAAATAAACGGTTTGATCTTCATCGTTAAACTCGACTTGTTCATAATTGATATGTTTCAATGCTTCATCGATCTCAGATTGCTCTGGCTTGCGGGCATCATCAAAGCCGATCCGCCATAATTGAGTGATGGCACCGATGGCCATATTAAAGCCGCCTTCTGATTTCACACTGTAATCGTAAGCTTCTTTTAACAAATAATAGATGTCATCCGAAACCTTTACCGGCTTGATACCAGCTTGCGCATTGATCTCATCGATCTCTGACCCTGCTTGGTTGATGGTGATTTTATCGCCTAACTCTCTGATGCGGTCAAAGGCCGGCTTCATGGCGTCCTCTTTGCCTTCATCATAAATGCGAATCCGAGTATAAGTGCCTAATAAAAATTCTTCTTGAAAATATGGTTCTTCTCGCAGCGTCGTTGCTTCCTGATCACTGCCACAAGCTGCCAACATTGTGCCTAAAAAAACAAACATCAGAAAAAACGTTACTTTCTTTTTCATGATTTTCCTCTTTTCTATTGTCTTCAACCTTCATATAATAGCCTTTTTTTGGCAGAATGAAAAGGGGCATTCCGTGATTCCGCAACGTATTTTAGGAATCCTTAATCGAACTTTTTCTTCTTTGTAAAAAACAGTTCTTTTAAAAAAACCTTCCCACCAGATTGCTTCCTTTTGCACGAACTTGCTTTTGTGACCTTGCTGCCCACGAAAAAAAGACAGCACTCAAAACGAATGCTGTCCTCTTAATGGAAAGAAGTTGTGATTATTCAGTAACGAAGTTATCCACTTCGATTGTTGTTTGGTCGCCTTTTTCAGCGGCATTTAACAATTGTTGTGCATAGATAACAAAGCTGTGGAAGCTGTGGGTTGCACCAGAAACTACATCCATGTCTGCCACAGAACCATCTTCAGCATTGACTGCAGAAACAAAAGCTTCATTGAAGTTTGGAATGAATTCTTCTGGACTTGTACCAGATTTAGCTTCCATGTTTTCGTTGTATGATGCATCATCTTTTTTCGACTCGCCGGCTTCGTTTAGGTAGTCGTAGTTTGATTCAGAGATTTTGCCATCAGCCACAGTCATTGAGAAGACTACGCGGTAACCATTTGAGTAGTTCTTTTCTTCTAATGTATAGGTTCCGTCTTTCAAGTCTGCCCCATTGTCGATTTCAATGGTTTCCGTGTTTCCTGCTTGCGCCGCTTGAATCAATTGTTGTGCATAGTTTTGGAAGGAATCAAAGGAATGAGTCGCGCCAGAAACTACTTCGATTGAAGAAGGGCTTTGTGCGGCAACTAACTCTTCATTGAATTTAGGAATAAACTCTTCTGGGCTGATACCTGCTTTTTCTTTCATCGTTTCATTGTATTCAGTGTTTTCTGTTTTTGATTCGCCATCCGCATTGACGTTGTCATATTTTGATTCAACGATTTTGCCGTCTTTGACTGTGATCTCAAAGGTAACACGGTAGTCGTTTTTGTAGTTCTTTTCTTCTAAACGATATGTCCCATCTTGCATTGGCTCGCCTGCAACAACGGTTGCTTCCGTGCTTTCTGTTGATGCTGAATCGCTTGCAGAAGTTTGTGATGTACTTTCACTAGTTGACGAAGAAGCTGTATTGTTGTTGTCCGCTCCGCAACCCCCTAACAATAATGCTGCGAATGAAAATACCGCCATACCTACAATCAATTTCTTTGCTTTCATAATTATCCACCTTTTACTTGTTTATTTTCCCCACAAAAAAGTTTGTGATACATCTAACATTGTAAAGTAAATTTACGATATGTCAACCGCTTCCTTTCCGCTTTTTCTCGAAAAAATGACTTATTTTTTGATTTTCGCAAGTTTTCACGAATTTCAGGAAATATGCGTTTTTTTCATCAGAATCGTTAGACAAATGAACCATTTGTCTATATAATAGGAACGATTGTGTAATTATTATCATAGATTATTTTTATTAAGGAGAGATTTGCAATGGCAAAGAAAAACATTGTCGTTGTCGGTGCCGGTTATGCAGGCGTTTCTGCTACGAAGTACATGGCAAAGAAATTGAAAAAAGACAATGATGTTGAGATAACATTGATCGACCGTCACTCTTATCATACGATGATGACTGAACTGCATGAAGTCGCTGGAGGACGTGTAGAACCTACCGCAATTCAATATGACTTGCAGCGCTTGTTCTCACGCAAGAAAAATGTTCGTTTAGTAACCGATACAGTAACTGGGATCGATAAAGAAAATAAAACTGTCCAAACAAAATTAGGTAGCTATTCATTTGACTACTTGATCTTAGGGATGGGTGGCGAACCGAATGACTTCGGTACACCTGGCGTTAAAGAAAACGGCTTTACTTTATGGTCATTTGACGATGCTGTCCGTATTCGCGAACACATTGAAAAAACTGTCGCAAAAGCAGCGATCGAACCAGATGCAGCATTACGCAAAGCAATGTTGACCTTTGTCGTTTGTGGTTCTGGATTTACCGGGATCGAAATGATCGGTGAACTGATCGATTGGAAAGATCGTTTAGCTTCCGATTATAAATTGGACCCAAGTGAAATCAGCTTGAAAGTCGTTGAAGCAATGCCAACGATCTTAAACATGCTTGATCGTAACGATGCAGCCAAAGCAGAACGTTACTTGAAGAAAAACAATGTTGATCTTGTCTTGAATGCACCAATTGTTGAAGTGGCACCTGACCACATCAAACTAAAAGATGGTTCAACGATCCCAACCCACACATTGATCTGGACTGCCGGTGTCAAAGGAACTAGCGATGCTGCTGATTTCGGTTTAGAAACCGCGCGTGGGTTCCGTCTAGTTGCCAATGAGTACATGGAAGCAAAAGGCTACGAAGACAAAAACATCTATATTATTGGTGACTTGGTTTACTTCGAAGAATTCCCGAATACACCAACACCACAAATCGTGCAAGCAGCTGAACAAACAGGTCACACTGCAGCAACGAATATCGTTTCAGCCATCAAAGGCGGCGAAAAACATAAATTCAAAGGAAACTACCAAGGATTTATGGTTTCCATCGGTGCCAAATGGGGCGTGGCGAACTTATTCAATAAGATTCACCTGAGCGGTTTCTTAGCGATCATTATGAAACACATCGTTAACTTGAAATACTTCTTTGATATTCGTTCTGGTTACTACATGTTCCAATACTTGATGCATGAAATCTTCCACATCAAAGATGACCGGACAGTCGCTCGTGGTCACACGTCTCGTTACGGTAACGTCTTGTGGAGTGTTCCGCTTCGTATTTTCTATGGTCTTGTCTGGTTCGTTGAAGCCTTCAAGAAAATTTTAGGTACGAATGGGGAAGTCTTCAAACCTGGTACTTGGTTCGGTGAAGGTTCTTGGTTCCAAGGCAACAGCGTATTCCCTTGGACTTGGGAATATCAAACAGTCGCTGATGCAGCCAGTGGTGCTAGTGAAGCAGCCGATGCAGCAAGTGCCGCTAGTGGTGCCGGTGAAGCAGCCGATGCAGCGACACAAGCCGCACACTTCGGTTTGAGCTATGCTTACGGTGAGCAACCAATGATCGTGATTGAAAAATCACCTGACTGGTTCACAAAAGTTATGCAATTTATTATGCCAAACAACGACGTTGCCATGTTCTTCCAAAAATTCATGGTCTTCTTTGAAATTGCTTTAGCTCTTGCATTGATGGCTGGTCTCTTCACTTGGTTAGTAAACGCAACGACTATCGTTTTGGTGTTGACTTTCTGTATGTCTGGTATGTTCTACTGGGTAAACATCTGGTTCATTCCAGTTGCATTTGCCTTGATGAACGGTTCAGGACGCGCAGTCGGTTTAGACCGTTGGGTAATCCCATGGTTGCAACGTACCCTTGGAAAATGGTGGTACGGTACCCCTCGCTCCTTATATGGCAATAAATAAGCCAGCAAAATAGAATACCTGTACGACTTCATGAGACTAAGACATTCTGATTTTTCAATCAGTGTCTTGGTCTCTTTCCAAGTACAGAACTTTTTCTTGATCGTCCTTGCACAGAAATCGGTGGATTATTGAGGATTCAGCTAGTAGAATCTTGTCTTCTTATGCTAGAATGAGACACATCACATGAAAGAACAGGAGTCTTTTTTGATGAAACTAAAAGAATTTATCCGCGATGCCCATTTAAAACCATGGGATGGCGTCATCATACTTGTTTTGATCCTCAGCTCTTTTTTACCGCTTTTTATTTTTGGCCAGACACAAACGGCGGACAAAGAAGCCGTCTTACGGGTCGATGGGACAGAAATCAAACGTTTTGACTTAGTTGAAGGTCAAAAAGCATACACCTATCTTTATGAAGATGAAGACGGAGATACCAATTTACTGGAGATCGAAGGCGATCGGATCCGAATCAAGGAAGCTGATTGCGGCGACCAGATTTGTGTCCGCCGTGGCTGGGCCAGTAAAAATGGGGAAACCATCGTCTGTCTGCCTCATAAATTGGTGATCGAAATCCAAGCCGCAGATGGGAGTGAGACCGACGATCTAATTTATTGATCGTTTGCTTATGAGTCGATTACAACGAATAATTTTCATCTCACTGCTGGTCGCCCAAGGGGTCGTGATTGGTTTAGTTGAAAATATGATCCCTTATCCATTTGCCTTTGCGCCTGGTGCGAAACTAGGTTTGGCAAATTTAATTACCATTATTGCTTTGTTCACCATGCCGAAAAAAGACAGCTTTCTCTTGATTTGGCTAAGACTGATTTTAACGACGTTACTAGGAGGAACGGTTTCGACCTTCTTATATAGTATGAGCGGTTCCTTACTGAGCTACTTTGGGATGTCTTTGGTGAAACAGTTGGGGCCTAAGCGTGTCAGTATCATCGGCATTAGTGCGGCTGGCGGTTTCTTGCACAACGTCGGACAGTTGATCACCGCCTCATGGATCGCTCAATCCTGGAGCGTGATGCTCTACTTGCCGGTCCTGTCTTTCTTTGGGATCTTGTCCGGGATCGCTATCGGGATCGCCGCCAACTACTTGCTGCGCCGTGTCGAAACACTGCGCCGTTTTCAAATTGATTATGAACGCCAGACCAAAGTCAAATGGCGCTCGGATTCAGAATAAAGGAGTTAATTATGAAACTTCATTCCATGTGGCAAGAGTATCCAGCACTGCAAGCTGACTTATCTGCCTCCTTGCAATTGATGGAAAAATCATTAAAACTAAAAAACAAAGAGGTCGAACAAGCGATCCTGTCCATGATCCATTCAGGTGGGAAACTGCTGCGTCCTGCTTATCAGCTGCTCTTTTCTGCTTATGGCAGTGACAAAGATCGCGAGAAAGCCGTCGCATTGGCGGCTTCGATCGAGATGCTCCACACTGCCTCGCTGATCCACGACGATATCGTCGATCATGCGGACACCCGCCGCAAGCTGCCGACCATTCGTTCCGAATTTGGCAACGATGTCGCTGTCTATGCTGGTGATTACCTCTTCGTCTGCTGCTTTAAATTGATGGCGGATTATGCCAGCTCCATGAAAAGCTTGCAGATGAATTCCCGTAGTATGGAAAAAATCCTGGCCGGCGAATTAGGGCAAATGAGCAAACGATATGATTTGTCCGTCACTGTCGAGGATTACTTAGAAAACATTCGCGGCAAAACCGCTGAGTTGTTTGCCTTAAGCTGCTTTATCGGGGCTTACGAAAGCGGCACTTCCTTGCGCTTTGCCAATCAAGCCCGTGAGATCGGCGAAGCCATTGGCCTTGCCTTTCAAATCATGGATGATGTCTTGGATTACAGCCAAGAAGCGACTGCCTTAGGAAAACCAGTATTGGAAGATGTTCGGCAAGGCGTCTATTCTTTGCCGCTGTTGATGGCACTGAAAAGTGACCGCCAACAGCTGTTGCCACTGCTGGAAAAACAAGCCGAAATGACTGAGGCGGATACCCATGAAGTCTATCGGATCGTCCAAGAAAGTGCCGGGATTGACGAAGCCAAGAAACTCGCTGCCGACTACACGAAAAAAGCTTTGCAGGCGATCCAGAAACTGCCTGAGACCAAAGATGAAACCAAAACATATCTTTATCAGATCACTGCTCAGATCCTTGGGCGTCAGAACTGATCAAGGATCTAGCATAAACCCAGCAGCTGGGATCATCCTGAAATAAGCCCCCAAGGTTAGATTTCTGATCTACTTTTGGGGACTTTTTAGTTGATAGCTAGAAGTTTATACGAAAAAAGCCTCAACGGACAATTCATCTGTCCGTTGAGGCTTTTTTTCTTTTAACGCATCGTCACAAATTCTTCTGACCCCGTCGGATGAATGGCAACGGTTTGATCAAAGTCTGCTTTCGTAGCACCCATTTTGATGGCTACAGCGAAGCCTTGCAGCATTTCATCGACACCGATCCCGATGCCGTGCAGACCGATGATTTTTTCTTCTTCTCCTAAGCACACCAATTTCATCTCACACTTTTGGCGATACTCATTTAAAGCAAAGTACATCGGTGTAAAGCGCGAACGATACACCTTTATCTGCTCTTGGCCGTATTTTTCCAAGGCTGCTTCTTCGGATAAACCAATCGTGGCAATCGGTGGATGCGTAAAGATGACCGTCGGTACTAAATTATAATCCAAGTACGCATCGCTTTGACCGTTGAACAAGCGTTCAGACAAGCGACGACCGGCGGCGATCGCAACCGGGGTCAAATCCAATTTTCCAATGACATCGCCCACTGCAAAAATCGAGTCAGCCGTAGTAGTTTGATATTTGTCCACAATGATAAACCCTTTTTCATCCAATTGGACATCGGTGTTTTCTAGGCCTAACTTGTCCGTATTCGGCACACGACCACCAGCAAAAAGGACGCAATCGCCGGTCAAGGTTTCGCCATTTTCAAAGTGAACGATATACTCGTCACCTTCTTTAATGATACGAGAGGCAACGTAGCCTGCATAAGTTTCGATTCCTGATTCTTGGTACATCTCCACGAGATTATCCGCAAGCATCTTGTCAAAGGTTCGTAATGGCCGCTCTTTGCGGTACGCCCAAGCCACTTGGCTGCCCAGCTGTTGGCTGACACCGCTGATTTCGGCTGCGATGTAGCCTGCCCCTAAGACGACCATACGCTTTGGTGCTTCTCGCAACGCAAAAAAACCATTCGAGTCAATGGCGTACTCACCGCCGGGAATATTCATCGCGCTAGGTTTTCCACCGGTGGCAATCAAAATATTTGCTGCATGGTAGTTTTCCCCATTGACGGTAATCGTGTGGTTATCCACAAACTGTGCATAACCGTGGATAACTTCTACATTGTTGCTGTCTAAGCCTTTTTGATAGGCCGTGTGTAAAAAATCAATGTATTTTTCACGGTTATCCACAAGCTCAGTGAAATTAAATTTATCCACATGTGGATAAATGCCGTAGCTAGTTGCGTCCCGTTTGATCATTTCTAACATCTCACTAGCTTGCCACATGACTTTTTTCGGTACACAACCGACATTGACACAGGTGCCGCCTAATTCATTGCCTTCGATCAATAATACTTTGGCGCCGTGCATCCCTGCCCGATTGGCTGAGGCGATCCCGCCGCTGCCGCCACCAATTACTATGTAGTCGTATGTTTCCATATTTGTTGTTTCCTCCTTAAGATTGTCTATGTTCTCATCGATCCTTTTTGGCTGGATTGATTCAACAAAAAAAGCCGAGAGAAACTCTCGACCTTATTTTTTCTTCCGAATCATGTCTCCGACTTCCACCGGTTCTTTGACCGGCATCGTCAGCAGCATCATAGGATTTGGTGCACGATCGATGGATTCACCGTCTTCATTATACATGACTTCGACGGTTTGGTGAAAGTGATGGAATCCGGGACCGTAAAATTCGATTTCATCGCCGACGGAAAAGTGGTTTCGTTGCCGAATCGTAGCTGTTTTCGTTGCCGGATCATACGCCATGACTTCCCCAATAAATTTGTATTGCGGAATTTTCCGACGTGGACCAAACAACTGCTCATTTTCACTCGGGGTATCGTAGTAAAAGCCTGACGCAAGCTCGCGCTGCGCAACTTTCCACAATTCATCGATCCATTCTTGTTTGCAGACATAGTTCTCTGGATCGGCCATGTAACTGTCCACGGCTGCTTTATAAACGTTCGCCACAGTTGAAACATAGTGGATCGATTTCATGCGACCTTCGATTTTGAAACTATCCACGCCGTTTTCAATCAAATCAGGGATATGTTCGATCATCGACATATCCACGGCACTCATGGAAAACTCTTCTTCCACTGTCCCGTTTTTAGTCAAACTGTTTCGTTCCGTTGCAAACGGCATGTCAAACAAATCATATTTCCAGCGGCAAGATTGCGAACAGCCGCCGCGATTGGCGTCTCGCATCGACATATGATTGGACAAAGTACAACGGCCAGAATACGAAATACACATGGCGCCATGAATAAAGGCTTCGATCTCCACGCTAGTATTTTTGCGGATCTCAGCGACTTCCTCCATCGACACTTCTCGGGCGAGGACGACCCGTTCTAGGCCTTCTTCCCGCCAAAATTCCAATGTTTCATAGTTCGTGGCACTAGCTTGGGTGGACAAATGGATCGGTAGACCCGGCGCTTCTGTTGCGCAGATCTGGATCAAAGCGGGATCAGAAACGATCACGGCCGAAATACCGACATCTCGCAATTCCCGAAAGAATTCCCCTGCACCTTCTTGATTGCCCTCATGGGTCACCATATTGGCTGCTACATAGACTTTTGCGTTGTGGGCTTTGGCAAAAGCCACCCCTTCCGCCATTTCTTCATAGGTAAAGTTACCCGCGCGACTCCGTAGACCATAGGCATTGCCGCCGATATAGACAGCGTCAGCGCCATAGTGGATCGCTGTTTTTAATTTTTCTAACGTACCAGCTGGTGCTAACACTTCTGGTCGTTTCAATGCTTGTTTAACGGTCATTTGTTCTTGCTCCTTACTTGATATCGTCAGGATCGATGGCATAAAATCCAGTGTCTAACCCACGTTCTGCCGGATGAAGTTGGGCAACTTGTTCACTGAGCACAGCTGCTTGCTCTGCTTGCCACTTCCCACTTTCCACAAGGCTCTTGGCTTGGGCAAACAGTTTAGCAATTGCCACAAAGGCAGCCCCTCGTGTATAGATTCCGTCCAGCTTCCAGGTTTGAAAGCCTGTTGCGTCTAATTCCGCCAGCTGCAGCATCAGATTGATGTCGTTATTGGCAAAAATGTGCGTGCCGTGGCTATCTTCATAAATGGAATAGTGGGTTTCTTCTTTTTTCGGTTCGGATAAAAACAACCCACGGTCGTGGTTCTTTTCTTCCGATTGTTGGGTATAGTTATAATAATTTTGTAAAAGCGGACGCTTCGATTGGTGAATGCAGGTCGCACCATAAACCAATACTTCCACAGGAATATTTAGTTGCGGGGCCATGATTTTCATTTCCTCGAAAGGAACTTCTCGCGCTAAAACGGCTGCCTTTGCTCCTTTTTGTCCCCAAAAATTGATTTGACGAGCGCTCGTTACTAAGGTTTCCCCTGCATAGATAAATGGCAAGGCACATTCTGGATTTTGCTTCATGCGGTAAATAATCCCAGGATCTCCGAGAGCGATTTGATCGGCTTGATTGGTCTTCAGAAATGCTAGGTATTCTGGAATCAGCTTCATTTTTTCTGGATGCATGATGCCATTGACTGCGATCGTCACTTTCTTTCCAGCTTCGTGGGCCATGTCGATCAGTCCGATTTGCTCTTCACGAGAAAAAGAGGCCGGTAGGCGCAGCCCGAATGTCTCTTCTCCAAAAAACAATGTATCAACATAAGGGATGAGCTGCTGTGCTTGCTCGATCGATTCCACCGTGGCGATAATCTCAACCATAATACTCCTCCTTTTTTCAACTCATTCATAGTATCACACAGCAGGGTTCTTTCCAAGAGGTCTCGTTACTCTTTTTTTCACGAATAGTGCTTTGATCATTAATCAACCGTTGTCATAAAGCTGTTTATAAGGATATTTCTTTGTGAATCATCAATCATAATCAGTGGAGACTTCTTGATCACTACTAGACATAACAAGACAAAAAAGCGGCGTTCCTATGGATGCCGATTGCTCGACCATAGAAACGCCGCTGCCGTTATTGGCTCGACTTAAACTTGTTGCAAGACACGTGCTTGTCCCTCTTTGACATTGAGGGTGATCGATCCTTTGGAAGCACCGATCGTCACTTTGTCACCTAAATGAATTTGTCCTGATAGGAGTGCTTCACTTAAACGGTCTTCGACTTCTTTTTGCAAGGCCCGACGAATCGGCCGTGCCCCATATTCTGGATCAAAACCAGCTTTACCGATCACATCAATGGCAGATGGCGTGATCTTCAATTGGATGTCTTGGTTGCCTAATCGTTTGATGATCGCTTTGCTCATGATCTTCACGATCTCGTGGATCTCCCCTTCACCTAAGGATTGGAAGACCACTGTTTCATCCACACGGTTCAAGAACTCTGGACGGAAGGCTTTTTTCAGCTCTTCTAAGATCCGTTTTTGCATCGCTTGGTGATCTTTCGTTAAATCAGTGACATTGAAACCAACGCTTTTTTCTTCGCGGATTTGTTGGGCACCGATATTAGAGGTCATGATCAAAATCGTGTTGCGGAAATCGACTTTCCGACCTTTGGCATCCGTCAAATGGCCATCATCCAGCACTTGCAAGAGGATATTGAAGACATCGGGATGGGCTTTTTCCACCTCGTCCAATAAGATGACGGAGTAAGGTTTTGAACGGATTTTTTCCGTCAATTGCCCACCTTCATCATAGCCGACATAGCCTGGCGGTGAACCGATCAAACGGCTCGTGCTGTATTTTTCCATAAATTCGGACATATCGACACGAACCAAGGCATCTTCACTACCAAACATCGCTTCTGCTAAGGCTTTGGCAAGCTCGGTTTTCCCGACACCGGTCGGCCCTAAGAACATGAAGGAACCGATTGGGCGGTTGGGGTCTTTCAATCCACTGCGGGCGCGGCGGATCGAACGAGCGACTGCTTTGACCGCTTCTTCTTGGCCAACTACCCGTTGATGCAAGATCTTTTCAAGATCCAACAAGCGTTCGCTTTCTTTTTTCTCCATCTGCTGCAGAGGTACGCCGGTCCATTGGGAAACGACCGTGGCAACATCTTCTGCAGTAACACTATCGGCATAGCCTGACGCTTCTTTGACTTCCATAAACGCTACTTCCGTCAGCTGTTGGGTCAATTTCTTTTCCTTGATCCGTAGACGAGCTGCTGCTTCAAAATCTTGCTGACGAATGGCGGCTTCTTTTTCTTCGATCAAGTTGGCGATCTCGTTTTGCAGATCTGCCAATTCTGAACTTTCATCGGTTTTGTCTAAACGCACTTTGGCAGCTGATTCATCCATCAAATCGATGGCTTTATCTGGTAATTGGCGCGAATTGATGTAACGCACGGACAGTTGCACAGCGGCGTGTAACGCATCATCAGAAATTTCCACCCCATGATGTTCTTCATAACGAGGACGCAAGCCCCGTAAAATTTCTTCTGCTTCTTCTGGTGTTGGTTCGTCGACTTGCACCCGGGCAAAACGGCGTTCTAACGCAGAATCTTTTTCAATGTATTTTTGGTACTCATCTAGCGTTGTGGCACCGATGGTTTGCAATTCTCCACGGGCTAAGGCTGGTTTCAGAATATTCGAGGCATCAATCGCCCCTTCGGCTCCGCCGGCCCCAATCAGTGTATGCAATTCATCAATGAATAAGATGATTTGACCATCTTGATAGATCTCATCGATGATTTTTTTCATTCGGTCCTCAAATTCCCCACGGTATTTCGTTCCGGCAACTAAAGCCCCCATGTCCAGCATCATCAAGCGTTTGTTTTGCATGTCTTCTGGGACTTCCCCATTGATGATTTTTTGGGCTAAGCCTTCGGCGATCGCGGTTTTCCCAACACCAGGTTCCCCCACGAGAACAGGGTTGTTTTTGGTCCGACGGCTAAGGATCTGGATCAACCGCTTGACTTCTTTGGCACGCCCGACAACAGGATCTAGGCGTTTTTCACGGGCTAATTTGGTCAAATCACGGGCTAAGGAATCCAAGGTCGGTGTTCCTTGCTGCGCTTTGGCTTGGGCTGGACGACGACGACCAGCACTTCCGTTGGTTTTGCTTTCATTGAAGCCCATTTTTTTCTTCAAAAGCTGACGCATTTTCGCGAGACTCAAGCCGAGATTCAGCATGATTCGTGAAGCCAATATGTCTTCGTCTCTTAATAAGCCCAATAATAGATGTTCGGTACCGATTTGTGGTGCCCCTAAACGCTTGGCTTCATCCCCTGCATAAGCAAATGTATGTTTTGCTCGTGGTGAATATGCGAGATAGGCATTTTCTGGATATTGACGAACGGTGCCGTACCCTGTTAAATGTTCGATTTCTTCACGAATATCATTTTCTGTGATATTCATTTCCCGCAAGGTTTTGCCGGCGATCCCGTTTTGTTCAATGACCAATGCCAATAGAATGTGTTCAGAACCTACTGCTTGGTGCTTAAAGTATTTTGCTTCTTCTTGGGCGATAGCCAAAACGGCTTTCGCGCGTTGGGTGAATAATTCATCCATCTCTTTCACTTCCTGTCTTCGTAACTTAATCGTTCTAGAATTGCATGGAGCAAATCAGCTCGTGTTCTATTTTCATAAGGAGAACGTCCTAGAACTGCTTTCGCGATGACGGTCAACAATAAATTGCCTTCTCGCTTGGACAGGATTCCTTCCTCATAAAGTTTCTGGATTATTGCATATGCATCTTTTTCCGAGATGGTTTCATCGAATAATTGATTCATTTCTTTTAAGTAGTGGTGGCTGTCAGTAATTTTGACTTTCTCGATCCGAATATAGCCGCCCCCGCCGCGTTTGCTTTCAACCGCATAGCCTCTTTGAACGGTAAAGCGGGTATTGATCACGTAATTTATTTGTGAGGGCACGCAGTTGAACAAATTTGCCATTTCTGCGCGACGAATCTCAATGGTTTCACTGTCTTCAAGAATTTTCTTCAAATATGCTTCAATCAAATCGGAAGTATTGTGATGACTCAATTCATTCCCTCCCTTGACTAATTCTGACCTTCATTATACCCAATTTTTGATTCCTTGGAAAGATGTACGCTTGCACAAAGGGCCGGACTAAAGGAAATTTTAAAGACACCTGTGCCTCACTATAAGGTTTAGAAACAAAAACAAGCAGCTGGACGGGGAACAAAAAGAGAATTCTTTGGTCCCCGAAGGCTGCTTGGTTAAAGTATTTGGTTTTAGCTAGTTTCTAATCACTTTCTGAGCTACTTTCACTCGTAGCACTTGAATCAGAGGAATCATCTGAACTACTGCTTGGCGTCGATGAGGACGAATCATCTGGTTCAGGTCCTCTAGAGATCGTGACCGTTACAGTAGAGCCAACTTCGACGGAGGTTCCAGCACCTGGAGAGACACGGACAACATGTCCAGCTGGTACTGAGTCATTATAGCCGTCCTCTTCCTCAAAAGTTGAGTCCAATCCCGCTTCATTCAAGTCTGCTTCTGCATCGGCTTGGCTTTTCCCAACAATTCTTGGTACATTGACCATTTCCTGCCCACTGCTGACCGTCAAAGTGATGGTCGTTTGGGAAGTCACCACCGTTTCACCTGTTGCGGGTGCTTGGGCGATGATCGTGCCTGATGGTTGACTGCTAGATTGATAGTTCACTTCGATCTGTGATCGGTCGACACCGCGAGAAGTCAATGCTGCTCGTGCATCTGCCTCTGTCATGCCATAATAGTTGTCCATTGCGAAGCTATCTGGTCCGGAGCTGACCTTAAAGGTGATTTCGTCTTCTGCTGGGGAAACTTCCCGCCCTGCTGCTGGTGATTGACTGATAATATCCCCTTCATCGACATCATCTGACGACTCTAGCTCTTCTTTGATTCTGTCTTCATCAAAGCCCAAATCGATCAACTCTTTTTTGACATCATCAAAGGAACGGCCTTCATAGTCATCAAGGGTGATTTTCTTCGTTCCGCTACTGATGTAGAGGGTCACGACGGAATTCTTTTTGACTTCATTGCCTTCTGGGGGATCGGTTTTGACGACATTGCCTGCTTCGACTTCATCATCTTCGATTTCTTCCACCTCGTCTGCCACTTTCAAACCGGCGGCTTCCAGTTCGGCCCGAGCGGTGGCTTCTGTCTGACCACTGACTTCAGGAATTGCCACATCTCCCCGACCACCGCCGAATAGGAAGTAACTGCCTATCCCTAGCAGTGCGATCACCATAATGATTGGCAGCAGTAGCCAGCGCTTGCGTTTTTTCTTTTTCGGCTGCGCCGCTTCTTCAGCTTGATCCGCAGCCGTTTCTGCCACGGGTTCTTCCACTGGCGGCGTTTCGACTTGGGCTGCTTCCACAGGGGTCAGCACTCTCGTTTCATCCATCAGGGCATGAGGTTCCCATCTCGGTTCATTGAGCCGTTCAGGAGACAACACGGTATCGAGATCTGCCCGCATTTCATCGGCGGTCTTGTAACGATCCGCCGGTTCTTTGGCGGTCGCCTTCAACACGACGTTTTCCAACGATTGCGGAACATTTTTGTCATAGATCCGAATCGACGGGATCTCATCTTGGAAGTGTTTCAAGGCGATCGTTACGGCTGATTCGCCATCAAAGGGTACTTTGCCGGTTAAAATTTCATAGAGGATGATCCCAATCGCATAAATATCTGATTGATTGGTGGCCATACTGCCTCGTGCTTGTTCTGGTGAAAGATAATGCACCGAGCCTAGCATCGAGTTGGTTTGGGTGATCGACGTTTCGGATAGGGCGATCGCGATCCCAAAATCGGTGATTTTCACCACGCCGTCTTCATTGATAAGCACATTCTGGGGCTTTAGGTCCCGGTGAATGATACGGTGCTGATGGGCCAATGCCACCGCTGATAAGATTTGTTGGATGATATCAACGATCTGCAAATAAGGTACGGGATAGTGCGTTTGGATATAGCGCTTGAGATCCATTCCTTTGACATATTCCATCACCAAAAACTGCATGCCGTCTTCTTCACCGACATCATAAACGGTTACGATGTTGGGATGAACCAGCTCAGTCGCCGCCAAGGCTTCTCGTTGAAAGCGCCGAATCGCACTTTGGTCGTTTTGGAAGTCAAAACGAAGCACTTTGATTGCCACTTCACGGTCTAAGATCAAGTCATGCGCCAAAAACACATTTGCCATTCCGCCGCTGCCGATATTGCCGATGATTTTGTATCGGCCGTTTATCTTCTTCCCAATTTCGATCATGGGCGCTCTCCTCCAACTTTAATCAATAATACCGTGATATTGTCGACACCGCCGCGTTCGTTGGCTTGATCGATCAATGATTGCACTGCTTCTTCCAGCTCAGGGGTTTCTTGGATCGTTGCTGTGATCTCTTCATCTGAGACCATGTTGGTCAATCCATCTGAACACAGCAGCAAATAATCCCCGTCTGCAATAAAGTGGATCGCCACATCGACTTCGACTTCGCTTGGCATACCGATCGAGCGGGTCAAAACGTTTTTGCGAGGATGATTCAAGGCCATTTCTGCCGTGATTTGTCCTGACTTCACCAATTCATTGACCAGTGAATGGTCCTCTGTGATTTGGGTCAGCACTTGATTGCGTAAAAGATAGGCACGGCTGTCCCCAACATTGGCGATCGTAAACTGGTCGCCTAATAAGGCCACAGCAATGATCGTGGTGCCCATGCCGCTAAGTTCTTCTTGTTCTTGTCCTTTTTGGAAAATCACTTGGCTTTCCGCTTGGATTTTTTGGATCAGCCATTGGGCAGTTTTTTCACTATCTGTCAGTTCTGTCTGTTCCCAAGCGGTGCCGATCTCACTGACTGCTTGACGGCTAGCGACATCTCCGGCCCGGTGGCCCCCCATGCCATCGGCAAGCAAGGCCAATGTCACATTGGCTTTATTTACATAGGTTGCTGCAAAATCTTGGTTTGTGTTGCGACGTTTGCCGACATCTGTTTGAAAACGAATCTCCAATTTCTTTCACCTCGTTACTTTTTGCGTAGACAACTGATAAAAAAGCCATCTGTCATAAAATCTTGCGGATAGATCGTCAACATATCCTCTTGAACAGCTTCGGCTGCCAGCGGTCCTACCGCAAGAGGCATTTGCTCAAATTCAGGATGGTCAGCGAGAAACGCTGCCACGACTTGTTGATTTTCTTCCGCTAGAATCGTACATGTGCTGTAGACCATTATACCCGATTTTTTCAAGGTTGGGGCGGCACTTTCCAAAATCTCTCGCTGAATCTGCGGCAAGCGTTGGAAATCGGCTTCCGTCTTGCTGTATTTGATGTCCGGCTTACGGCGCATCAATCCTAATCCAGAACAAGGGGCATCCACTAAGATGCGATCAAATTGTTCAGGGGCAAAGGTTTGAGCCGTCTCCCGCGCATCCATCACGCGGGTTTCCACAACTGCTTCGACACCTAAACGTTGGGCATTTTGCTGAATCAGCTTAACCTTATGGGCATGGATATCCAGTGCTGTCACTTTGCCGCCCTCTGCGGCAGACAAGAAGGCAGCGATATGGGTCGTTTTGCCTCCTGGTGCGGCGCAGGCATCCAGTACTTGATGGTCTCGGGCTACTTGTAAAACGGGGGCAACCAGCATCGAACTTTCATCTTGGATCGTCAGTAAGCCTTCTTTGTAGAGGGACGAGCCCGCCATAAAGCCTTTGTCAGCCACAACCCCATAGGGGGAAAGCTCACTTGGCCGTGCGTCGATGCCTTCTTCTTGCAGCCGCTCGATCGCTGCTGCTTGCGAGATGCGCTGCAGATCGATACGACCACTGGCATGATTGGGTTCAAATAGGGCATAGCCCAGCTCACTGGTTTCTTCGATCCCAATTTGTTTGACTAGTTTCTTCGTTAGCCACAGGGGCAAACTGATTTCCGTTGCTAAACGTTCCATTGGGTCTTTGATCAATGCCAAGTCTGGCACTCCTTGTCGTTGGATCGTGCGCAGCACGCCATTGACGAATTTACCGGTTCCCGGATTGCCTTTGGCTTTCGCGATATCCACGGCTTCATGAATGATGGCATGGGCGGGTACTTTATCGAGATACAGCATCTGATACAAGGAAAGCCGCAGCAGCGTTTTGACCCACGGATCGACTTTGCGGGCATTTTTAATAAACCGGTCCAAATAATAATCCAATAAAAGCTGACGACTGATGGTGCCGTACACCAATTCAGTCAGTAAGCGACCGTCTTTGTCATTTAAACGCCCTTGATTCATCAATTCCCGTAGTAGTAGATTGGAATAAGCGCCGCCTTTTTCGATTCGTAACAACGCTTCTAGGGCCACAAAGCGCACTGTATATTGTATGTCTCCAAGATTACGCTTCATAGGTACCTACCTGATCTCCTTTTTGAATCTGTTGTCCACTGCCGTTTAAGAATGCGGCAATGTCTTGTCGGCCTTTTCCAGCTGGCTGCAATTCATCGATAGCCAATACCGTGCCTTCACCACAAGCGATCAGCAACGTTTTTTTCGTCCGTTCAATGATCGTTCCTGGCGGGGCTGTCGTCGTTTGCTCCAACGGTGTTACTTGCCAAAGCTTCCAGCGGTTGCCGTTTTGTGTCGTAAAAGCGATTGGCCATGGCCGCATGCCTCGGACTTGGGCGTCGATTTGCACCGCCGTTTTCTGCCAGTCGATGGCTTCTTGTTCACGGCTGATATTCGGCGAGAAGGTGACTTTTGCTTCTTCTTGCGGAACCGGCTGCAGCTCTCCTGACAAGATTTTCGGCACAGTTTCCAGCAGCAAATCTTTGCCTAATAGGCTCAACTTATCAAACATCGTCCCCACATCATCTTGGGCCGTGATCGGCAAACGAGCTTGAGCAAAAATACCGCCAGCATCCATTTTTTTGATCATTTCCATGATGGTTACACCCGTTTCTTGCTCACCTTCCATGATGGCATAATGCACAGGAGCCCCGCCACGGTATTTCGGCAGTAGGGACGCATGAACGTTGATAGCGCCATACTTCGGTACTTCTAGTAAAGCACTAGGTAAAAATTGGCCGAAAGCTGCCGTGATCAGCAGATCAGGTGCCAAAGCTTGAATCTGCTCCATTTCTGGTGACCCACTGATTTTTTCTGGTTGTAAAACCAACAAGCCATGCTTCAACGCCGCTTCTTTGACGGGGGTCGGAGTAATGATTTTTTTGCGACCGACGGGACGATCCGGCTGGGTCACGACTGCTGCCACTTCATAACCGGCTTCAAGCAAGCCTTCTAAAATTGGGACGGAAAACGCCGGGGTACCCATAAAGACGATTTTAGTCATTTTCATGTTCCTCCATATACTTTTCTAAGTCTTCTTCAGGAATGCGTTCGACGAGCTTGTCGACAAACAGCACGCCATTTAAATGATCGATCTCATGCTGCATCGCCCGCGCCAAGTAACCGAATGCTTCCACTTCCATTTCTTCTCCTTCTCGATCGAAATAGCGGACAGTGATCTCGTCTGCTCGTTTGACGGTCCCGAAGGTGTGAGGAATACTCAAGCAGCCTTCCACATCCAGGGATTCACCAGAAGAAGCGATGATCTCAGGGTTGATCATTTCAAAGCGATCGTCTTCTTCGACTTCCACGATCGCCACTTGCAGGTTTTTGCCGACTTGCGGTGCGGCAATACCGATCCCATCGTGAGCAACCATCGTTTCATAAAGGTCGTCTAGTAGCTGAACGAGCTCATCGGTAATTACTTTGACGGGTTTTGCTTGCCGACGAAGACGTTCATCGGGGGTAATAATAATAGGATAACGCATATTTTCTCCTCTAAATAAAATTCAACGGCTCTTGGTCAATCGACACGTACAATCCTTTGCGCTGATCGATTTGACTTTGATCCAACAGACGGGTCAACAATGCAGGTAGCTGCGGTTCATTTTTGTATTTAATGATCAATTGGTAGTAATAACGGTTTTTCACCCGCAAAATCGCACTTGGTGCCGGCCCCAACAAAATACTTTGCGGTGACAGCTCCTGCTGCAGATCCCGCGCGATCGCAAACATCTTCTGAGCGGCGACTTGCTCTTCGGGATGACTGCAGGTGATTTTGACGGTGAAATAATACGGTGGGTAGCCGCTTTGGTGCCGCATCCACATCTCTTTTTGATAGAAATCTTCGTAGTCTTGCGACTGCGCCAATTGGATGGCGTAGTGCTCAGGGTTGAATGTTTGGATCACCACTTCGCCGGTTTTTTCTGCCCGACCTGCCCGACCACTGACCTGAGTCAACAGTTGGAACGTCCGTTCACTCGAACGAAAATCTGGCAAGTTCAAGGCAGTATCGGCATTCAAGACCCCTACCAGTGTGATATCAGGGAAATCCAAGCCTTTGGCGATCATCTGAGTCCCCAACAAAATATCCGCTTTTTTCTCCCCAAACAAGGTCAAGATTTTTTCGTGGGCACCTTTTTTGCGGGTGGTATCGACATCCATCCGTAAGACCCGCGCTTCAGGAAACAGTTCCTTCAATTCTTCTTCCACTTTTTGCGTGCCCGTTCCGTAATAACGAATCTTGTCTGCATTGCAGTTGGGGCAACGATGGGGGATGTGTTCTTCATGCCCGCAATAATGACAGCGCATCGTTTTGGTATCCATATGCAGCGTCAAGGAGATGTCGCAATTTGGACAAGGCAAAACATACCCGCAATCGCGGCACATCACGAAGGAAGAGTAGCCGCGCCGATTCAGCAGCAAGACGATCTGTTCTTTGCGGGCCAAACGGTCTGTGATTTTTTCCTGTAACGGACGAGAAAAAGTTTGATACTTTTTATTGGCAAATTCGGTACGCATATCCACGACTTCGATCTGCGGTAATTGCGCACTGGTTTTTGCCCGCTGATTCAATTTCAATAAGCGGTAGACTTCTTTTTGGGCCCGAGCACGAGATTCTAATGACGGCGTCGCACTGCCTAACACCACTGGACAGTGATGGTACTGGCTGCGCCAAATCGCTAAATCTCTCGCATGATAACGAGGGGCTTCCTCTTGCTTGTAGGAAGCTTCGTGCTCCTCATCGACGATGATGACCCCAATGTTTTTCAACGGAGCAAAAATCGCCGAACGGGCGCCAACCACCACCTGCGCCTCCCCACGTTCGATCTTACGCCATTCATCGTATTTTTCACCTTGGGACAAGCCGCTGTGTAAAACAGCCACTGCGTCGCCGAGACGGCTTTTAAAGCGTTCGACCATTTGCGGGGTCAAAGCGATCTCCGGTACGAGCATGATCGCGGTTTTGCCTTGTTTCAGCAATTGGGCGATCGCTTGTAGATAGACTTCTGTTTTTCCACTGCCGGTGATCCCTTCCAGTAAAAAAGTCTGTGCCTCTTGGTTATCCGCACAAGCAGTGATTTGCGCTACTGCAGCTGCCTGTTCTTCATTTAATTCAAGGGGGACCGTTTTTTGAAATTGACGGTCTTTGTAAGGATCACGGTAGGCTTCAACTTCCGTAAAGGTCAGCCAGCCAGCTTCTTGCGCTTGGTTCAAAGCCGCGGTGGAAATCCCTTGTTCGGTAAAAAAGGAAACCGGCAAGCGGGCTTCCTCTGTCAAAATCTGTAAGATTTCCAGCTTGCGTTTGGCCCCTTTGCGCAGCTGTTGCTGGACGGCGGGGATTTCTGCTGGCTCGATCTTGCGTTCAATGTAACGGGTCATTTTCGCTTTGTTTTTATTTTTCACGAGATACTGCAATTCAACTACTGCGGCTTCCCGCAAAGGCTTCAACTGCGGCAGCAGCCCTGCACTTTCGGCGTCTTGCCAACTGAGGATGCCGTCTTCGGGAAAATATTCTTTGATGGGATGATTTCCTTCCAGCAAAACGATCTGCTTTTGGTACTCGGCTTTCATCACACTAGGCAGCATCGTCTGCAAGCAAGTAATCTTAAAGGCAAAGGTCGTTTCCTTCATGTAGTCGGCTAATTGGAGAAGTTCTTCATTGACGACAGGCGACAAATCCAACAAACGAACGATTGGTTTTAAGGTCTGCTGCGGTTCGGCAACTTCTGAAAGGCCGACGACGAACCCTTGGATATGGCGGTCGCCCTTGCCAAATGGCACTTCGACCCGCATCCCTGTCTCAATGGCGGCTTGTAATTCTGATGGGATCAGATAGGTAAAAGGCTGATCGGTCTGCATCGTGGGAACATCCACGATCACTTCTGCTATGTACGCCATTTCTTCTCCTCCTTTTAGGTTCTATTTTACTAAATGGGTGGGGGTTTGTCTGTACCCCTTACAAAAATTTAACCATCGCCATTCAAAAGAAAAAGCCAGAACACAGGCGTGCTCTAGCTTGCTTTTGTCTATAGCTTTTGTTCGTCGCGGATACGCGCTTCTAATTCTTTTTGTTCTTGGTCTTTTTGCGCTTTGCGCTCTTCTTGTTCCATTTTCAAGCGGGCCCGTTTGATTTCTGGATGCGGATCATTAACGACTAATTCCGCTTCGATTTCTTCAAGCGCTTGACCCACGCTTTTCACTGAATCAAAGTTTTCTAGTGTTGCTTGCGCACCGGCATCAAGTTCATGCGCCCGTTTGCTTGCTAAGATCACTAATGAATATTTTGAATTGACACGATCCAACAAAGAATCGATTGAAGGTTTTAACATCATATTTCTTACAGCTCCTCTAACATTTTGATATAGGTTCCGATCACTCGGTCAACGCGAAAATGTTCACTTGAAATAATTTCGCGAATTCGTTGGACTGCCTTAGGTACTTCATCATTGACAACGGCATAATCATACAAAGCCATCATTTCGATTTCTTCACGGGCGACACGCATCCGTTCATCGATCACTTCGGCAGAGTCGGTTCCTCTTCCTGTAATACGAGAGCGTAATTCTGCCAGATCAGGTGGCGTCAGAAAAATAAACACACCATCGGGAACTTTGTCTTTTACTTGTTTTGCCCCTTGCACTTCGATCTCTAAAAACACATCTTTTCCTTGATCCAATGTCTGTTGGACATAAGATAATGGGGTGCCATAATAATTGCCGACATATTCGGCGTATTCCAGCATTTCACCGGCTTCGATCAAGGCTTCAAATTCTTCCCGCGTGCGGAAATAGTAATCGACCCCTTCCACTTCCCCCTCGCGTTTTTGACGAGTGGTCATTGAAACGGAATATTGAAAATCGTTGTCGTCACTCTCAAAAATTGCTTTGCGCACGGTCCCTTTCCCTACTCCGGAAGGTCCTGATAAAACTATAAGTAATCCTCGCTCTGACATAATGACGTCCTTTCACTGACATTTGCTTAACGTCTATTTTGCACTTTTTTTCAGCAACTTTCAAGAACTACTTTATTATAATGGGAATTTCATGAAATTGCTAGTCTACACTTCGGCCGCTTTCTTAAAAGCCCATGTTGCTTAAGGTATTGATGACCCCTGCCAATTCGTCTTTGGCAGTGATCGCTTTTTCAGTAGGATCCGTCACTTCTTGGCAATCGATACGTACGATGTACCGACGATTTAAAGAAACAGCTACGCCATCAACTAATAGATGGAGAAAATCCGGCTCGATGGCTACACAGGCATCTTCCCACGCCGAGAAATTCTCTTTGTCAGAGGGAATACTACGCTTGATGACATTTTTTCCGCTTAGTTCGTGAAAGGTGATATCGTAATATTTCATTGGTTCATTCCTCCTACTCGATGTTTTGAACTTGTTCTCTGATTTTTTCAATGATCGTCTTCATTTGGACGACACTGTTTTTGATTTGGATCGGACTCGATTTTGAGCCGATCGTATTGACTTCCCGGTTCATCTCTTGGATCAAGAAATCCAGCTCTCGACCTATTGGTGTCTCAGCTGCCATCAGCTCCGTCATCGTCGTTAAATGGATACTTAAACGATCCAGTTCTTCGTGAATATCGCCGCGTTCCAATAAAATCGCCAACTCTGTCAGTAAACGATCGCGCTCGACTTCTTCCCCTAGATAGGCAGTCAGTTTCTTTTCAAAGCGTTCTTGGTAGTCCGCCTCATAGAGGGTCACGAATTGTTTGAGTTCTGTCAGTTTTTCCTGTAGCTGTCGCTGATTTTCTTGTAAGATCTGCAGAATGCCTTGCCCTTCCACCCAGCGGCTTTGGTCGATCGCTGCCAGCGCTTGATCTAATGCTTCCATCACGCCATCGGCTAAGGTGCTTTCTTCTGGCTCTTGATCAGAGATCGTTAGAAAAGCCTCATGGAGCAGGAATTGTTCCAGCAATGCTGCTTTAGGCAGCTCTGCTAGGTCAAAACGGTCTTTGGCTTCGGTATCGATCTCCTGCATGAAACGTTCCAGCAGGTCCCATTGGATCTCGATCTGTTTCGTATTTGCGGTTTTTTCTTTTAACGTCACATACAATTCGATCCGTCCTCGCTGGAGGGTCTGCTTGATCGACTGCCGTAAAGCACCTTCTAGAGGATTCAATTGTTTGGGCATTCGCAGCTGCAGGTCCAAAAAGCGCTGATTGACACTTTTGATTTCAATTTCGATCTGCACATCTGGTGTTTCTGCACTGCCTTTGCCAAAACCAGTCATACTTTTCATTTGATCACTCCTCACCCTTTTGCTTTCTTACATGGAAAGCAGGGCTTTTTTAAGTTCTGCAAATTCTTCATTGGATAAGGTCACGCCTTTGCCCATCTTCTCGTGCTCTGGGCCCCAATCTCTCAGATCAAATTTTGGCGGACGCCCATTCCAGCTCACCAAATTCAATTCTTTGCGCCAGCCTCTTTGATTTTCCGAAAGCACGGCGATCTCTTCAACGATTTCATACGAAAATTTATCCATTTTCTGCTCCTTTCAAAAGATAGTGACTATACGCTGCCATTAAAGCAGTCAGCGGGTAACGCCGACGAATCTGCTGAAGGGCGGGCAGATTCAATTGCTGCGTCCGATAAAAAAAGAAAAAGCGGTTTTGCTCGGACAAGACAAAAAAACGGTCGCGATAATAGCTCAGCCACTCGGTGATCGACCAGGCATCGGCTTCTTCCACTGCCTTTAGCGCAATTTTTTCAGCTAAAGCCGTTAGCATCGTTTCCTGCTCATAAATCACCGTAGGCGCTAGATACAATACTTTCGCGGTACACTCTATCAGTATACGCCCCCACTGCTCAAATGGCACATCCTGTTGATAGAATTTACGCATTTTTTTCCAAAATTCTTTTTTCTTTAGTTCCTGATAAAGCAACGGGTCGGTCTGGCGTAGCTCTTTCAAAAAACCCCGCCATAACGGCTGAAAATCAACCGTCTTTTCAAAGGTATACCAATGGCCTTGGTATTTGCCGAACACTTTCAAGGTTTCCAAATAGCCCAAGGTCATATTATCCAGCGAACGCTGGGCATCAAAAACCAAAAAGCTGCCTAAGGACCAAGGAGACCCTAACGAAAGTTGCGCAGTTTCTTCCGTCAAAACCGTCCTTTTATTGATGCCGGGTCCTTGGACATCCACGGTGATACATTCCGTTGCCCCCTGCTGTAGAGCGACATCGATGGGCAGGTTGTTGCGATAGCCGCCATCGATATAATAGGCGTCATTAATTTTTTGCGCCTGCATCGCTGGATAAAATGAGGCGGATGCCAACAACCAATGCAGATTTTCCTCAACTGCGGATGGATCAAAGGCATAGATCGTCTCCTTGAAGTCGGGCAGACGAGTCGTACAGATCAGCAAATGACAAGCAGTTTGGCTGAATTTTTCTTGATCAAAGGTCTTCTGCAAAAGCTTTGCCAAGGGTTCGGTACTGGCGCCGTTGCTTTTGACCGCTTCGCGGACCAGCGAGTTGGCTTGATTCATCAAATCCCGCAGCGTTTGAGCACGTACCGAAGCAAGCGGATAGTGCAATACTTGCTCATTAGAGAAATTTGCCCATAAATCGACGGCCGCTTCCACATCGTTCATTAAAATCAAGGCGCCATTCAACGCACCAACGGAAGTTCCCGTGATCCATTCAAAGGTGATGCCTCGTTCTTGCAGCGCTTGCCAAGCCCCGATTTGATACGCCCCATGAGCACCGCCACCGCCTAAAACCAGCGCCGTCTGATAAGCTAGCACTCTTTGATACCCTTGAGGGACCACCTGATACCCTTGCTGGATAAACCACTCAGCCAAGGGGTTCCGATGAGGAAGCTGCCACAAGACGGCTGCTACAAAACGACTGCGGGCAAAGCTTTCTGTCACAGCTAGCAGTTGTTTCCAAGTAAACTCGGCGGCTGTTTCCACCAGCAGATTGGTGATAGTCAGTGTCTTTTGGTCAAAATCAAACTGCCCGGCAAGGTAAAAGCGGCCATAACGGCTGTCGATCTGCCAGCCCTGCTGCGCCATGTCGGCAAGAAAGGCTCGTCGCGCTTTTGAGTGCGACTCAAAAAAGGAAAAGACCAGTCGGCTTTCTTGAAACCCTGCCCTTTGTGCAAGAAAATCGATCGAAGTCAGTTTTTTCACTTTCATCAAGACGCCTCCTTAAGCAAAAAAGAATAGACGAATGACACGCCGGCTGCCGTACCACTCGAGCTATTCTTTTGATTAAAATGTTCGTTGTGCCATGTTGAATGCCGCCAGCATCTCATCCGTGGCTTCATCGACTGGCGTCACAGATTCCAAATCACCTTGGATCACACGACGGGTGACACCGCCCATTTCGCCACAGGTGATCAGCGTGATCATTTTGCGGCCTTCTACTTCGTCAAGCAAATAGACATCGGTCGGATCGACCCGCACAGAAGAAGTCGCGGTATACGTGTAAATATTTTCCAGATCGGTCACATAGATAGCCGCCCCGATGGCGACATCATCCAATGGTGTAAACAAAAGATCTGGCGATTGGGCGCGATGGCTAGCTAACGCGTAATTGCCTTCCCCCATTTTTTGGGTGGGACTTAACGTACCAGCACCATACAGCAAGGCCTCGTTGGCCAAGCCTTTAAAAATCGGCAGATTGATCCCAACACTGGGAACCGCCACGCCGCCGATCACTGGCAAAGCTTTGTTGCTCAGCTGCGCCCGTAAGACTGCTTCTGAACTTGCCGGCTCCACGGCATCAAAATCAAAGGTCGCTTCCGCTTCCATGTTTTTTTCCACATCACTACGATCAATGGTGCCGACTGCGTATGCTTCACCTGTTTGTTTAATAAAATAATTTTTGATTTGATTATTAAAAATCAATGCTAAACCAATCAATAACAGCAAAAGCAAAAAGAGATTGCTCAGCCAATTGGAAAGTCTACTTTTCTTTTTTCTCATAGGTTCTCGTCTCCATTAGTTTCTTCTTTTATCATACCAAAATCCTCATAAAGACGCCAATTTGGGCAATTTTTTTTACGAAAAGACAAGATTTGCCTTTTTTTGTCGAAAAAGGGAACTTAAAAATTGTTTTTTCTGTTATTTTGTAATATAACTTTAAACGAAAAGATACAAGCAATTTTCAGCGCTTTGTTGTAGAATGAACTTAGTAGATAGGAGGGATCGATCGGCATGTCTAACACGATGTACGTACATATTGATACAACCAGCAATGCCGTCTTGACCCGCGGGCTTGCCCCCCAAGATTTTAACAAGAGCATTGTCCATCAGCCCAAGAATCTGCTCTTGCTTGATCCTTCCAGTGATTTCGGCGAATTCGACGGTCATACGGGCTTAAAAGTCATCCGTGGAATGGAAGATGTCCAACTGTTTTTTCAGCAGATCAACAAAGGTCGTATTGCCGAAGAAATGAAGTGGATCGATTTTAACGATTACGAGATGGTCAAAGAATTGACGCCTTTAGAGATCTCCGAATTGTTATATTTTGGCCACATGAAGACACACCTCCACTCCCCTTTCTTTTACAAACTGCAAAATAACTTTGTTTTCTTTGACTTAAAAGATGCACGTTCCCGCGTTTATTATCGCTATTTAGATGAATATTACCGGATCTTGGCGGATCGGATCACCCGTATCGTCTTAGAAAAAATCAATGATCGTCTCTCCTTTTTTAAAAAAGCGACACCGGTGGAAAAGCTCGACTTTAATTTGCTGAAAGAATTACGGGGAATCATGCAAGAAGGCATCGTCTTCTGTCTGACACAAGAACAACTGATCGATAAAACTTATACGATCCCGATCTATCTGTCAGAAGATGCTGGCTTAAAAAACACGCTGGTCAATCAAAAAGAGCTGGATCAAATTGCAGTTTTGCGCTACTCAGCCAGCAAAAAAAACTGGTCGTTGGAAATTGATCAAGAAGATTTGGCTTTTGGATTTTTCGACAAAAAAATGTCTTGATGCTTCTCTTTTTCAAAGAGCATCAAGACATTTTTTATGATTTCATTTCTAAAACTAAACTTTCGGCACAAATAATTTTGGAGCGGCCTTGACTAAGAGACCTAATACGACCCCTACATAAACGATATTGATGATGACCGATGACCCATTAAAGATCAAGGAATACAGATACGGACTTTGTCCTGGCGGTGCGTACATTCCCCAGACAAAAACCCCTGCCCAATAATGCCAAAACCAACGGCTAATCACCGCCACGATGCCCCCTAAGACGACATACCACGTAACGGTTTTGCTGTTTTGACGGATCGCTTGCTGGATTTTATTAGCAAACAAGCCGCCCATCCCACCAAAAGCAAAGGCAAAGGGATATTCAAAGATGATCTGTGGAACGGTGATAAAGTTACGCATCGCACTACCAATCAAAATATTCAGCAAGCCCCACATAAATCCCGCCGTCATTCCCGGCAGCACCCCGCGACGATACGAATACAAGACCAAGGGCACGAGCCCTAGAGACAAGTCGATACTGGAATTGGCTGTCTGAATCGGGATATACGACAAGACGACCCCGATAGCAGCGATCATCGTTCCTTCCGTCCAGACCTGCAGCGACATTTTTCGTTTCAAAAAAAACTCCTCCTTTAGAATCATCACAATTCACAAAGGAGAAGTGTTAGACACTTCAACTCGTCACAATTCCTACGTTCGCATGATCGAAACAGGTACGAAGGGTTTAGAGTACTCTCATTCTCAGCCTTTGCAGACTCCCCTTTGTGATTAGATTCTATTTTATTTTTTGCTTGCGTTTCGCAAGTCACTTTCAAGAATACCATAAATTGGTGAAAAGAAACATGACTGCGATCGTTTTTTCTAAAAACATCCTGAAACTCCTCAGAAAAAAACAGCCAATGAGCGGTTAAAGACCGACCATTGGCTGTTGTTCTCATGCTGATTAGGCACGATTAAATTGATAATTTTGATTCAAACAGTGGACTGACTGGTTTGTTCTCATGGATTCGTTTGATCGCTTCGCCCATCAAGGCACCAACACTGATCTCATCGATTTTTTTCGACTTACGGTCTTCTGGCAAGTGAATCGAATCTGTCACAACTAGATGCTCAATGGCCGAATCTTCGATCCGTTCCAAGGCAGGTCCTGACAAGACAGGGTGAGTACATGAGGCGTAAACACTTTTGGCACCTGCTTGTTTCAACGCATTCGCAGCCAATGTGATGGTACCCGCAGTATCGATCATATCGTCGATCAAGACACAAGTTTTGCCTTCAACATGACCAATGATATTCATGACTTCCGCTACGTTGGCTTTCGGACGACGTTTGTCGATGATCGCGATTGGTGACTTAAGAAACTCAGCTAATTTGCGGGCACGAGTCACGCCACCGTGGTCTGGTGAAACAACTACGACATCATCGCCTTGAATGCCTCTTTCCAAGAAGTAGTTGGCGATCAATGGTGCACCCATCAAGTGGTCAACTGGGATATCAAAGAACCCTTGAATCTGTGAGGCATGCAAATCCAGTGTAACCATGCGGTTCGCACCGGCTTTTTCGATCATGTTTGCTACAAGTTTTGCGGTGATTGGTTCTCTTGATCGCGCTTTGCGGTCTTGTCTTGCATAACCATAATAAGGCATTACTACATTGATCGTCTTCGCACTGGCGCGCTTCAAAGCATCGATCATGATCAGCAATTCCATTAGGTTATCGTTTACAGGGCTGCTGGTTGATTGAATCACGTAGACGTGGGCACCACGAATACTTTCTTCAATATTCACTTGGATTTCACCATCGCTAAATTGTTTGACTGAACACTTACCTAATTCAACACCTACTGCAGCTGCGATTTTTTCCGCCAAAGGACGATTTGAGTTCAGAGAAAAAATCTTCAATCTTGGATCAAAATAATGATTTGACATGAGAACCTCCACTTTCTTTGCGTTCATCTAGAAAAAAATGACTCCTTTTTACTAGAATCTTCTTCCTAATAAATAGTAGTCATTTTTCCTTAAGAAATCAAGTCATTTCGCTATTTCTAATTTAGATAAGGTAACTTTTTCGCGTAATCCGCTTTATTTTCCTGACGGGCGCGGGCAATCGCCATACTGTGTTTAGGAACATCTTTGGTGATCGTTGAGCCAGCAGCGATCATCGTTTCCTCTTCGATGGTCAATGGCGCAACTAGATTGGAGCCAGAGCCGATAAAGCAATTGTCGCCGACAGTCGTTTTGAATTTGCTCTTGCCGTCATAATTAACAAAGACTACGCCGCAGCCGACATTGATGTTTTTGCCTAGGGTCGCATCGCCAACATAAGACAAGTGTCCGACTTTGGTGCCTTCACCAATCGTCGCATTTTTGACCTCCACAAAGTTCCCGATATGGGCATGGGCCAAAATTTCCGCATGGGGACGAAGATGGGCATTGGGACCGACATCAGCGCCATCATGAATGATGCTCTCCTCGATCGTCGATGCCTTGATCGTCACTTGGTTGCCGATCTTGCTGTCTTCAATTTCAGAAGCTGCCGTAATGACACAATCTTCTCCGATCGTCGTCTTCCCTTTGATGATCACACCGGCTTCGATCAAGGTATCTGAACCGATCACAACGCCTTCGTCGATATAAGTCGTCGCCGGGTCGATCAAGGTCACGCCGTTTTGCATGTGCTGACGGTTGATCCGTTGGCGCATCAAGCGATTGGCTTCGGCTAAGGCGATGCGGTCGTTGACCCCTAAAGATTCATGGAAATCTTCGGTTTGATAAGCAGCGATGATTTTGCCGTCTTCCTTTAAGATCTCGATAATATCAGTCAAGTAGTACTCCCCTTGGGCATTGTCCGTATCTAATTTTGCCAAGGCGTCAAATAGCAATTCATTGTCGAAGCAATACGTGCCTGTATTGATTTCTTGGATCAGCGCTTCTTCGGTCGACGCATCTTTTTGCTCAACGATTTTCTCCACGATACCGACATGATCCCGTACGATCCGGCCATAGCCCGTTGGATCTGCCGCTTGTGCCGTCAAGATCGTCGCCGATGCATTTTTCCCTTGATGGTAATCGAACAAGTTATCCAAGGTTTCCGTCGTCAATAACGGTGTATCCCCACTGATTACTAAGGTCGTGCCTTTTTTGCCTTTTAAAAATGATTCGGCTTGAACGACAGCGTGACCGGTACCTAATTGTTCGGCTTGTAAGGCATAATTGGTGCGATCCCCCAGTTGCTCTTTAACCATTTCCGCCCCGTGACCAACGATCGTCACGATCTCTTCAGGATTTGTTTCCACCACTCGGTTCATGATGTGCTCCACCATTGGCTTACCGCAAACCGGATGTAACACTTTATATAACTTCGATTTCATGCGCGTGCCTTTTCCAGCCGCTAAAATTATTGCAAAACGTGCGTCCACGTATTCCACTCCTATCAATCTGAAGGATTTTTATTCATTGAATTTCCTATAAACAGTTTAGCCCAAGTACTTGTAAATTTCAACGATTTAAGGAATCGCCACCTAGACCAATCAAAAAAAGGCGTGGCAGCCGCCGTTTTAAAAACAGCTGCTTGCGCCAGTCTAAGAGCCACAAAAATCAGGCTTTTTTCTCAAAATAATTTCCCGGTACTACCGAGATCGTTTTGGTCTGGGTATCGACATCTTCAACATAAAGCAGAGAGCTGTAATCGCTGATGGCCCGCTTGCCTTTGAATTTCGTTTCGGCAAAAACCGTAATACCGACTAATTCGGCCTCAAATTCTTCAATCAAGCTCTTCATCCCATTGACCGTGCCGCCGCCTTTCATAAAGTCATCAACCACCAATACTCTAGAGCCGCGCTTTAAGCTGCGTTTGGATAATTCCATTTTTTCGATGCGCTCTGAAGAACCAGAGACATAATTGACACTCACGGTCGAGCCTTCAGTGATCTTGGAATCACGACGCACGATCACGAAGGGAACATTCAAGTAGTAAGAGACTGCTTGAGCGATCGGCACTCCTTTAGTAGCAACGGTCATCACCGCATCGATTTGTTCGCCTAAATATTTGGAAGCGATGATGCGGCCGACTTGGCGCAGCAATTCCGGTTCGCCTAATAAGTCAGATAGATAAACATAGCCGCCAGGCAACAAACGGTCTTGCTCAGACAAGCGTTCTGCCAGCCCTTCGACGTACGCATACGCTTCTTCTTCAGAAATTTCAGGCACAAAAAAAACACCGCCAGCAGCGCCTGGCACGGTATCAAGAATGCCTGTTCCTCGTTCTTTAAAGGTCTTTTTGATAATAGATAAATCTTCGCTAATCGATGATTTTGCAGAGGCATATCGTTTAGAAAAGAAGGACAATGAAATCAATTCATGGGGATGATTCAACAAGTAATGTGTCATATCGATCAGTCGTTCACTTCGACGTATTTTCACACCGGACAACTCCTTTAGTTTATTCGCCTTATTATAAGGCTTTTTCGGGATAAATGCGAGCATTATCTGAAATATTGCTTATATTGTTCGGTTTTGATTAGAGTTTAAAAAAAAGAAACGAAAATTCTTCGTTTCTTTTTCATAAAGCCCTTTATTTGAGGCGCTGTTTTCGTTGCACGAGGATCACGATGCGTTTGATCAAATTGATCACTAAGAAAAGAGCGATAAAAACCAGCGTGATCGTCGCTCCCGGTGGTGTGTCCAAATAAAAGGAACTGGTCAAACCAGACATCATCCCAATCATGCCGATCACGACACTGATCAAAATCACCGCGTTGAAGCTCTTGCCTAAACGCATACTGATGGCAGCTGGTAAAACCATGATCGCAGAGATCAACAATGCACCCGCAATCGGGATCATCATGGCGATTGCCACCCCCGTCAAGACATTAAAGAGCATCGACATCACTCGCACAGGCAAGCCATCGACATGGGCGGTATCTTCATCAAAGGTCAAGATGTACATGGGCCGTTTGAATAAGAAAAATAAAGCAAAAACGACTAAAAACAAAAAGCCTAAGATCCAGACTTGTTCTTGTGTGATCGTAACGATCGACCCAAACAAATACGATTGGATACTCGTTGCGGAGTTTCCACCGCTAAGGTTCATCAGTACGAGGGCTAACGCTAAACCGCCGGACATCAAAATGGCGATCGAGATCTCTGAATAACTGCGGTACAGTGTTCGCAAGTATTCCAAAATGATTGCGGCAATGACTACGATCAATAGCGTCGTCAAACTGGGATTTAGATTTAGAAAGAAGCCTAGTGCCACCCCTGCTAAAGAGACATGGGACAGCGTATCAGCCATCAATGACTGTCGTCGAATCACCAGAAAGACCCCTAGCATTGGTGCGATACCAGCAATAAAAATCGCCGCAAGAAAAGCTCTTCTCATGAATTCATATGAAAGCAGCGCCATGGTGAATCCTCCTTCCGCACTAAAAGGATCTGACGGTCCGCATATTCTTTGATATCTTCGTGATCATGGGTGATCATCAAAATCGACTTGCCGTGGTCATGAGCATTGTGTCGCAGCAGTTCATAAAACAGATTGCGGGATTGTTCATCCATCCCCGTGGTTGGTTCATCTAAAATAAATAAATCAGGATCCGTGGCAAAGACCCGTGCCAAGCTGATCCGTTGTTTTTGGCCACCGGACAACTCACCGATCCGTTTATGACGCACGTCCCACATCCCGACGGCATCTAATGCACGGCGGACATGTTCATGGTCTCGTTTCGTCAGTCGCTTGAACCAGCGGTCTCTTGGGTAGCGGCCTGATTGGACCAATTCCAAAACGGTGCTGGGAAATCCCACATTAAAGGAAGCAATCTGCTGAGGAATGTAGCCGATGCTTAATTTTTCACCAGCGGCATTCTTGGTCGCCAAGGTGACTGCTCCTTTAGAAGGTTTCAACAAACCAAGGGTTGCTTTGATCAAAGTAGATTTTGCCGCCCCATTTTCGCCGGTCAAAATCACGAATTCGCCGTCTTCGACAAAGTAGGAAATATCTTCCAAGACGGGCTCATCATCATAATAAAAGGTCAAATCTTTTACATCGATATAACGCACGCAGGCGCCTCCTTAGTGAATACTTTTTTGTAATGCTGCCAAATTGTCTTCCATTACAGACAGGTATGTTTCGCCGTTATCCATCTGCGCTTGCGTCAAGCTTTCTAATGGATTCAAGACCGCCAGCTCCACTCCTGTTTCAGAGGCTAAGGTCTCAGCCACCTTCGATGACGCGTTTTCTTCAAAATAGATAACTTTGACTTGCTTTTCTTCTACATATTCTTTCAGTTCAGCCAACCGACTTGGCGTTGGTTCTTGATCGGGTGAAATGCCCGAAATCGATTCTTCGACTAAATTATACTGCCGTGCCAAATAGCCAAAGGCTGCGTGCTGCGTAACGAAGGTCCGCTGAGTCGCATCCTTTAACGCCGCTTGGTAGGCTTCATCTAAAGCAGAAAGTTTTTCGATATAGGCAGCCGCATTTTCCGTGAAGGTTGCCTTTTGCTCAGGAAACTTCGCAATCAGGTCATCGCGGATCGTTTCTACTTCTTGGATCGCTAAGACTGGATCGGTCCAAACATGAGGGTCATACGTATGATCATGGCCTTCATGGCTGTCTTCATCCTCGTGACCATGCTCTTCCTCTGTGCCTTCCACCAACTGAATGTTTTTGGCCGCTTCGATCACGGCTGTTTGCTCAGGATCGACGGAATCCGTCAAACTAGCGACCCAAGTTTCTAGCTCAGGACTATTGTAGACAAAGGCATCTGCATCCATAATTTTGGTCATATCTTTGGCACTTGGCTCATAGTCGTGAGGTTCGGTTCCTGCAGGGATCAACAAGGAGACCTCTGCTGCATCGCCTACGACTTCTTTCGTAAATTCGTACATTGGATAAAACGTCGTGACGATCGACAGCTTCTCGGTGTCACTCGATTGACTTGTCGCTTCTTGCTGCCCGCAAGCGCCAAGAAGCACGCCCCCTAAAAGGAGTGCTGTAGTAAGTAAGATTTTTTTCATCGGGACTTCCCCTTCCATTTGCTGGCTCATCTTTTTATTTTAAAACGGAACAACTCCGTTTTGTTAGCAAAAGTTACTCTATCAAATGATTTCCGGTTCGTCAAGACAAATCGTACGTTTTACGATTTAAAACTTTTATTTCGAGATAAATCGGAAAACATAGGAGATAACGTTCATTTGAAGCGGATTCTTCTCTCAGAAACTTAGTTATATTTTACACCATTCGCCATGCGCCCCTACTGTGTCAGCTTGAAAAATTAGAGAGTATGTAGGATAATGATCTAAAAGCACTTGGAGGAAACGAAGATGAACGAATTTGTAACTGTGCCGCCAACTGTAACCAACAGTGAACTGCTGAATCGAATCGATTTACCGGAAGATCCTGCATCGCAACAAACCGAAGAAATCCGCAAAGCGATCGACAAATCATTGTACGAAGAAGACAAAAAGAAAAAATCCGCAAAGCAGCAGCACCAAAAAGAATAGCCTTTGCTTTACGTAAAGATTCAGACCCCGACGCCTTTTTTTCGTCGGGGACTTTTGTGTAGGGCAGCTTCTAGATGCTTCCTCCCTACCTCAGCTGCCTTTTTCTTCGCTATATGACTGATTTTTATCGAAGGAACGAAAAAACACAGGCACTTCCTGCCTGTGTCCTTGACTCATTCATTTCAATGTACGTACAAGATAAACCTCGTCACAGAACCCTTTTAAGGCATTGTAGACCCGCTGTGCCCGTGAATATTTTTGACAAAGAGCAAAAACAGTCGGTCCGCTGCCGGTCATCAAGGCAACATCGGCACCATATTTCATCATGCGATCTTTGATCTGTTGGACGATCGGATATTTGGGGATCGTGATGGCTTCTAGGCTATTGCCCATGGCAGCGATCATAGCCGAGTAGTCTTCGGCTAAGACGGCGGCAGACAATGCTGCGATATCTGGATGGTGCAGTTGGTCTAGCTCGACTTCTTGAAAGATTTTCCCCGTTGAAACACTCAGACGAGGTTTGACTAAGATGACCCAACATTGCGGCATCGGCCGCAGCGGCGTCACTAGCTCCCCCTTTCCTGCAATATGAGCAGTGGTCCCATACAGACAATAGGGAACATCGGTACCAACTTCCATACCAATATCGATCAGCTCTGCCATGGAAAGATCCAAGTCCCAAAGGCGAACCATCCCCCGCAGCGCTGCCGCACAATCCGTACTGCCACCCCCTAACCCAGCTGCCACCGGGATATTCTTGGTGATGCGAATGCGGATGCCTTTTTTGATACCATAGCGTTTTTTTAAAATACTGGCGGCCTGATAGACATTATTGCGTTTATCGATCGGTAAAAAAGCTTTGTTGGTTTCTACAATGATCTTATCTTCTGCTATCTCTTCCATTATCAGACGGTCGGCTAGATCAACACTAGACATCACCATTTCCAACTCATGGTAACCGTCTGTTCTTTTCTCTATCACATCGAGACCGAGGTTGATCTTAGCTGGCGCTTTTTCAATAATCTCCATCTTCATTCATCCAATCATCTGATAGTTATTTAGTTCTATCATAGCAGATTCTTATAAGATAGTTGAGTGATTTCTCTTGTTTTTGTGATTGTTGCCATTTTGGTTGCCCTTTGGCTTGGTTCCTCGTAAAATAGAGGTACCAACTCAATAGATAAAAGAAAGCGGGGGAACCACATGGCAAATTTGATTCCAAGAGATTTAGCAGGCGGCGAAGAACTATTAGGCAAATTAATGAACAGTTTTTGGCAAGAACGGCAAATGAACACGGACATTAAAGAGTACGAAGACAAGTATCTCGTTCAAGCAGATTTACCCGGCATCAAGAAAGAAAACATCCGCGTCAGTTACGTCAACAATACCTTGACGATTTCAGCGGCTCAAACAGAGACCACTGAAACCGAGGATGATTTCGGACATTATTTGCGCAAAGAACGCTCTAGCAGTGCCTATCAACGGACCTTCACCATCACAGACATTGATGAAGAGTCCATTAAAGCAGTGTTTGAAGACGGCGTTTTGACCCTGACCTTACCGAAAGCTAGCTACAAAGACGCACCCGCAAAAAATATTCCGATCGAATAACCGAGATACCAAAAAGGCAGTCCCTTCAGAGAACGCTCTGGGGGGAACTGCCTTTTCTTATTTGCGTGCTTGTCGTCGATATGCCTGTCTTGAGGTCTGTGGTTCTTCTTCGGAGACCTCTTTTTTGACGTACAATTTCAAACTGTACGGTTCATGGTATTTGACATCGTTTTTGACAAAGTCACCGCCAGTGATAAATAAGCCCACTGGCTCTAAAGGTTGCTTGCCGGTCCATTGAATCGTGCCGACTTTCGTCATCTCCGTGTAGCTGGTCCCGATCTGCAATACGTACTCGTTTTTCCCTTGCTGTTTGACAAAATAGTAAGGGTACAAAGTATTTTTCGGGATCGTAAAGCCGTTGGATGACGGTTTGATCGCCAATTCTTCTTGAGCGATCAAGGTCTGCAAATGATTCGCCAATACTAGCTGATAGTCTTCTTCAAAATCGATCACCGCTTTTTCAGTCGTCAAACGATCAATGTCGGTGGTGCTGATAGTTTCCCCTTCAATATTGAAGACTTCATCCGGCAAGACTTTGACAAAGGTCTGAGTGACATCGAACTTCAGGTTTTTATTCAAGAAATAATAGAAGATATTCAGTACCCAGAAATAGACTAAGACCAAAAAGCCGATCGTATAAAGGATCGCTTGAAAATAGTTTTGGTTCGCAAACATTCCATAGACGATCCGCAAAATATACGCCGTTGGAATGATACTGAGGATGGTATAGGCGCGATTCAAGTATTTGGGACTGATGTCAAGATAGCCCAAAAATTTGTGGATGCCGTTGATTAAATCTAAAATAAGCGTCATTTTCTCACCTACTCATTTCCTTGATTCTCATCCATGATCACTTGCTGATCTGGCGTGGTTTCTTCACTTGAAGAAGGCGTTTCTTGATTGTTTTCCGGTGTCGTCGGTGAAACACTCTCATCGCTTGATGGTGTCGTTTCTGTCGGCACCGAAGAAGACGGGGTCGTTTCTGGTGTTACTACTTCACTGCTGGATGACGGTGTTGTCTGCTGGTCATCGTTCGTCGGTTGTGAGTCCGTGCTAGCAGGTGTTTGATTTTGACTGTCCTCCGTTATCGAAGACGGTGTGCTTTCACTTGGTGCTTGTTCGGTCGTTTCTGTCGTTTCCGTCGCACGACTTGGTTGGCGATAACTGCCTGAATTCACCACGCCGGTAGCAGTGGCAATGATCGTTGATATCGTTAAAAGTGCAATTGGTTTTAAAATAGGCGGGACTTTTCGCATGATTCTCATCCTTTTCTTACCCGATTCTGCCCATTGGCAGTCTCGGTTCCTTCAGCCTCTTCTTACCTTTATAATCGTTTCTGACAAAAGGGTCAAGATTCCCGAGGCTTCTGTCGCAGGATTTAAAAAAAACTAAACATGTAACTGTTTTCACAAAAAATAACGACGACAGTTGCCGCCGCTACACAAGGTATTCATAAAACTTTTCAAAGGTCAGGTGCAACGTGCCATGGTAATCCCGTAAAAGGGCGGGCAATGCGATCACTTCTTCATGTTGGATCGGGGCATCGATTTGGATCACCGCTTCTTCCTCATCCAGATAATAAGAACTAAACAGTTCATCATCAGCGACTTCTTCTAGCTGATTGGTCAGCTCCTCATAAAACTTTTCTACGATCGGTTCTGCCAACTCATCAAAGACTGGCTGCAAGGCTGCTTCTACATCTGGAAAAGGCTGCGCGAGTAATTGCTGTCCGCTGAGGGAATGGCGGGTATTCTCATAGGTCAAATAAAGCAGGTCGAAATAATCCTCTTCTTCCCCGATCGCTTCTAGCGTCAAAAGGGCTTTTTCTACCAATGAAACCAAGGCCGAGGATACTTCCTGATGCATCACCGCATCAACTTTTTCAAATAATTGCTGTTTCTCGATGACAAATGTTTCTTCCATAAAAGTGAATTCCGCTTTTTCAAAGCAAAAGGGGGTATCAGAGATAAATAGTTGGATCGTTGCCATGACGTTGCCTTCTTTCTTTTTCAAGCTGCGGACAAACAGATGATTTGTCAACAGCGAAAATCTTCGTTAGCATAAATAATAGCAGGTGAACAAATTGTTCATCAAGTAATAAGGAGGAGATCGAATGAGTAAAGTTGCTGTTATTGTCACTGATCTAGTTGAAGATGTTGAGTTGACGTCACCCAAAGAAGCACTGGAAGCGGCTGGACACGAAGTAGTCGTTATTAGTAATGAAGGCGCCGAGACCGTCGAAGGCAAACAAGGTGGAACATTTCCCGTCGATGCGGCCATCGATACGATCGATCCCGCCAGTTTTGATGCTTTGTTGATCCCAGGCGGTTTCTCCCCTGACCAATTACGAACCGATGAGCGCTATGTGTCATTGACGAAAGACTTTTTGACATCTGATCGTCCCGTCTTTGCCATTTGCCACGGGCCACAACTGTTTATCCAAACAGGACTGACGAAAGATTTGACCTTGACGGCTTATGATTCTGTGCGACCAGATTTAGCCTACGCAGGGGCCACCGTCAAAGATGAGCCCGTCGTGATCGACGAAACTTATCGGTTGATCACCAGTCGGAACCCAGATGACCTAGATGCCTTCAATCAAGCGATTACTGAGGCATTGAACTAACCGCGAATAAGACGTGGTTTCTTTGATAGAAAAAAAAGCCGCCAGTTGCAGCGTTCGATCCTTCGTATCGATCGAGCTGCAGCTGAGCGGTTTTTTCTTGCGTAGCTTTTCGGTTTTCAGTGAATGGCTCGTTTCCCGTTACTCGTCAGAAGGCAACTCAAAACCATCGAAAGTCTCGCCATCATAGTAGCGCAATAATTCTTCCGTCGATAATAAGGAAGACGTCATTTCTTCCTGCGCCTCATTGACCTCTCGAAGTTGGGCAAGGTAAGCCGCGTAGGCTTCTGCCAACTGCCGATAAACAGCTTGCCGCGAAGTTCCTTCCCCTTGGATCGTCGGCAATTCACGGATAAAGGCCCGATAGACGGGACGGTTTTCCTGCCATTCGATCGGCAACTCAATTACTTGAAGCTGGGCTTCTTCAAACCATCGTTCCATTGCTCTCCCTCATTTCTTTTCTTATTATCGTCAAGTTGGCAGCAAAGGTCAATCGGTGAGCAAAAAAACACAGAACAAGCGCTGAAAGAAATTGACCTATCCGCAAAAGCTCACTTGTTGGGCTAGCTTTTACGGATGCGGCAATTTATCTGCTTGCTCTGTGTGTTACTCGTTTTTATGCGGCAACATACGCATATTTTTCAATGTTTTGTCGGATCGTTTCAATCATGTCTTCATCTTGCAAGCCAGTGATTTCTGCAATGACTTCCGGTAGTGACTTTTCATCCAAAAGTGCTTGTAACTGTTGGCTTTGCTCATCTTCAGGGTCTTTGTAGTTGAAGATCATGCCGATCGTTTCATAGAGATGATCTGGCTGCATGTTGCGTTTTTCTAACTCAAGGACTGGTCGAATAAAGCGTTCTTCGGTTCCTAATTTGCGGACAGGTGTCCGTGCCACCCGTGTGATGGCATCGGAAATGTGTTTGTTTTTAAAGCGTTGGATGATTTTTTCGATATACCGTTCATGTTCTTCAGGATCAAAAGCCCATTTCTCAATTAAAAGCCGCCCAGTTTCTTCGAGAACGGATTTTAATTGGATCACCACTAAATGGTCCTGCATCGCTTCATCGATCGTCTGATAGCCTTGGAGGGCACCTGTGTACGCTACCGTGGCATGACCCGTATTGACACTGAATAATTTCCGTTCAATATACGGTTCCAGATCCGCCACATAATGGACCCCTTGCAGATGGATCGAGGATTTCATCCCTGTCTCTTGGATCACCCATTCGCAGAAGGGTTCTACTTGAACGAATAAGGGATCATCATGGTGCTGCAGCGGTACGATGCGGTCCACCGCTGCATCTGGAAAACCAACCGTCGCTTCCAATGCTGACCAATCCGCAACGTATTTTTGCACTTCGCTTTTTAAAAAGGTCGATCCGCCGATCATGTTCTCACAGGCGATCACATCAATGGCTGGCTTGTCTGGGTGTTGCTGACGTGCTTCTAAGCCTTTGGCGATCAGCTCAGCGATATGCGGCAAAATGTTGGGACCAATGGCGGTCGTAAGGATGTCTGCCTCGGCGATCGCTTGGATCACCGCTTCTGGTTCTTTGGCATTGTTCAATCCCGTCACATGCTCAATGTGGATCTGTTCTTGGGTCTCATCGGCTAATTCGATGGTATACCCTTGTCTTGCTTTTAAGGCGTCAATGATCGTTTCATTGACATCAATAAATGTGATTTCAAAGTTGTTGGCAGCCAATATCTCGCCGATAAAGCCGCGACCAATATTACCTGCACCAAAGTGAACTGCCTTCATGTCTTGTCTCCTCCTTAAATCCTTATGCCACGGTCAAACTTTGGGCGATTTCTTCTTTATCTAAGGCATCCGCCAATTCGACAACGTTATCGATATCGCTGCAAAAGAGGGCGATTTGTTGGACCAATTGCAGATGATCTTCTCCTTTGCCCGCGATGCCGAAAAGGACGGTGACGATTTTTTCTTCGTCCGCGGTACCGAAATTCACGCCATCCGGTACTTGCACGATACAGATACCTGATTTTTTGACGTATTTTTTGGCTTCATCCGTACCGTGAGGAATCGCAATAAAGTTCCCCATATAGACTGAGAGCATCTCGTCACGCTCAAGCATGGCATCGATGTATTCTTTTTCCACACAGCCTGCCGCCAGCAGTTTTTCGCCGCAGTAACGAATGGCTTCTTCTTTGGTCGCAAATTGTTTGTTCAATTCAATCATGTCTTTTTCTAATACTTGCATTCGGCTCATCCTTTCTTAATTCGCTGCTTTGATCGATGCCACGATCCGTTGATAGTTCGTCGTTCCCATCAAATTATTGACGGATAGATGGATCGCTTCTGGCGCTGAGTTTTGCGCTTGCGGCGTTAAGGCTTCTTTCGTGATCACCAATGAAGAGGCGTTGGCATGGAGATCATTGATATGGCTTTTTCTGATCGGCATCGTCAGAGCTTCTTTGGCTAAAAGATCTTGAAAGACTTTCTGAGCCATCGTTGCCGAACCTTTGCGGTCATCGTGGGCCAAAATGATTTCACTGACTTGCTTAAGGTCATTGGCGGAAGGAACATCTGCCTGGTTGCCTGCTTCAGACTTTTTTGCTGACTCCCCCGCTGTCTTAGTCCCTGACAATGTGGCTACGATTTCATCGTACCGTGGAGAGTTCAGGAAATTCTCAACCGCAACGAAGGTCGCATTTGGCGCTTTTTGTTTGGCACGTTCTTGCAATTCTTCTTGAGTGACGATCAATGTATTGGCATCGTCCGTCAAATTGTTGATGGCGGAATTCGAGACATTTTGTGGAAGACCGGCTTCTTTGACTTTTTTACGTAAGATCGATGCCCCCATAGCACTGGAGCCCATGCCTGCATCACATGCGAAGATGATACGATTGATGCCAGTCATTGGTTGAGCCGCCAAGCCTTTAGCGCTGAGTTTTGCTGCTTGCGTTTGTTGTACTTTTTCTTCAAAATTATCCACTGTATCCTTCGCATCCGCTTTCAAAATTGCGGCAGCGACGATAAAGGACACGCCTGCTCCTACGGCAATTCCGGCTAAGACAGAAACGACACTCATCACCGAGTTGAATGGCGTCATTGCTAAGATCGCAATGATCGAACCTGGTGAAGCAGGTGCCCGTAAGCCTGCACCTAACAATTGGAAGGTAAAGCTTCCTGATACACCGCCGGCAATCACTGCTAAGAACATCAATGGTTTCATCATGACGTATGGGAAGTAGATCTCATGGATCCCACCGATAAAGTGAATGATGATCGCTCCAGGTGCCGAAGATTTCGCTGCTCCTTTTCCGAAGAAAGTGAAGGCTAGCAAGACTCCTAAACCAGGTCCAGGATTGGCTTCTAACAAGTAAAGAATCGATTTCCCAAATTCGCTGACTTGCTCAGTACCTAGTGGCGTCAAAATTCCATGGTTGATGGCATTGTTTAAGAATAGGATTTTTGCTGGTTCAATAAAAATATTGGCTAATGGAATCAAGTGGGCATTGACGATCACTTCTACCCCTGCTGCCATTGCTTCTGTCAAGGTGTTAACAACTGGCCCGATTGCTACAAAGCCCAGTAATGCTAAAGCAAAACCGATCAAACCTGATGAAAAGTTGTTGACCAACATTTCAAAGCCAGCGCGAACTTTGTCTTGGAAGATCTCGTCAAATTTCTTGATGACCCAACCGCCTAAAGGACCCATGATCATTGCACCCAATAGCATTGGGATATCCGTTCCGACGATGACCCCCATCGTTGCGATCGCCCCAACCACGGCTCCGCGGTCACCAGCAATCACTTTCCCGCCAGTATACCCAATCAAGATTGGGATCAAATACGTTAGCATTGGACCGACCATCGTTGCAAAGGCTTCATTTGGTAAATACCCATCTGGAATAAATAATGCCGTTAATACACCCCATGCAATCAATGCGCCGATATTCGGCATCACCATACTCGACAATGTACTGCCTAATTTTTGAACTTTTGCTTTTACTGATGATTTGGCTGCTTTTTGTGTCTGTTCCATTTTTTTCTCTCCTCTCGTCTGCTTACACCCTTATTGTAGGCGCTTCCCAAAACGGTCGAAAGTCGTACTTTGGCACAAAAAACTGTGCCAAAACTTGTAGCCAAACGGATAGAACAAAAAAAGGCGAGCAGCCCCTGCACTCGCTTATTTTTGTTCTGTTTCACGTGGAGCATTTCTATCTGGTTTTTGCCAAAACACAAAAAAAAACGTGTACCCGCTCCTTCTACACAAGGTAGAAAGAGCGAGCACACGGAGGCAGCTCATTCACTCATTTCGTTCGCTGCTCTTGTTACAAGCCAGTCTGCTGCTGATTGCTTATTCTTCTGCCAGCAAAATCTGTTGGATCTCTTCAACCGATTCGGCATCACTCAGCGCCCGAACATTTTGCATATCGGAACAAAAAAAGGCGATTTCTTGCAAAACAGCTAATTGCTGCTCTTTTAGGACGACTACGAAAAGGATCGTAGCGATTTTGGGTTGCTCCTTCGTGCCGAAGTCGACGCCATCCGGCACTTGGATCAAAAAGAGCCCTTCTTCCTTGATCCATTGCTGGGCTTCTTCTTCCCCATGGGGCAATGCAACAAAGTTACCGATGTAAACACCTGTTTTTTGATGGCGCCGCAAAAGGCTTTTGACATAAGGTAAAGAGACGATCTCCTGGTTGACTAAATACTCGCCAATTTTTGTCAGGGCCTCTGTGGCATCGGTAAAGTGTTGATCCAACAAAATCCGCTCCTGTGGAATATACATCGCTGATCCCTCCTATTGTTTTACTTCTTCAATCAAGAGCGAAGAGAGTAACTGATAAATAATCGAATCATTGCCGGAATTAAAAATCTCCGTATTTAGATCATTCATAATGATCGAACCACTGATCTTCCCTAACATCTGAGAGCTTGTTTCATTGATAGGATACGGCGCCAGCATGACTAATAAACGGGTAACAGCGATTTCTTTTTTATCCATCGCTAAAAGCGGCAAAGGCTGTTTCAAATCGAAAATACGAAAAACAGGTTGCAGGATCGCCGAACTCGCCGCGTGAAACAAGGCAAAGTGAGTGTCAGGAATGCCCACTGGCGCTTGGAAGTAGCGTCTTAAGAGACGATCAACAACTTTCTCACGATCCAAAACAACATGTTCATCAAAAGACGTCAGCACCAGCTGCAACGTTTCTTCCAAGTCCGCTGGGTTATCAATGGTCTGCACTTGAAACAGCGCCAATAGCTGGTTAATAGCTTCGATAAAAGCCAAGACCGCTTCATAGGATTCCTCTTTGACCAAAGCAGAGGGCGCTTTTTTGGCGGAACGTTTTTTCTGACTAATGGCTTGGAAGGCCTTCTTCAACTCTTGAATGTCTTCTTCTAGCAGGATCGGTGAAACGAGTTTGTATTCTCCTTGATACCCTGGCAGCAATGAAGTCGAGATCACCAAGTCATAGGTCTCCTCGATATTTTCCCGTTTGACATCCCCCACTCGAAAGAAGGTGATTTGATTGATAAAGGGAAAATGTTTCCGCAGCTGCATCTCTAACAAACTGATGGAGGCTAATCCGCTAGGAGAGATCCCTGCAATATTGACTTCTAACACTTTCGGATTTTTTTCCAACGAATTGGCAAAATGCAGGACCATATAGGCGATTTCTTCTTCCGAGAACTGCTGCTGCGGAAAGACTTGCGGCAAATGATTGCGAATCCCGCTGGCGATCTCGACATACTGGTTCATGATTTTTTCTAGGATAGGGTTGTTCAAATGATCTTCTTCTAAAATCGCCCGCGTCATCACTCCTGAGATATGGGTCAGCAGCATTTTATACAAGTTCGTGTCTTCATAAAACGCCACTTCCGTTTGCTCACTGACCAATTCGATCAAGCGTTTCACGCGATAAGCCAAGTCAGTATCAAAATTGTCATCAAAAAAATCACGATCAAAGGAATTGGCAAAATCACCTAGTAACACGGCAAAAAAGACGATTTCGTTGATAGAATAAAGCAGTTTGGTCTTTTCGGCGATCTGAGCAAAAATCTTTTTCGCCACCTTCAGCAAGTCTTTGTTGATCTGACTCGGGTATGTCTCTTCTTCCACCGTGTAGCCCAAAGCTACCCGATCCATGGCTAGCGCCAGCATCAAGACGATAAAGGCCAATTTGCGGTCACTAAGTTCCTTAAACTGCGGCTCGATGGTTTCTCGAATCAGCCGCTGGGCTAGCAATAGATGGTCACGGGACAGAAATTGAAAAATAAACGGGGCTTCATCATCGGTTTCCAGTAAATGGAAAAATTGGTACTCATTGATCTCCATCACTAGTGTATTGGCTGTGAGCAACCGCCGATACTTTTCGGAGCCTTCGATCTCATACCCTTGATTGCGCACGATCCTTAACGGTAGCCGTGCGAGACTCTCTTCTAGCTGTTTGATGTCTGAAAAAAACGTCGTATTGCTGATTTGGTAACGCTCCAAGAAAAAATGACTAGATACAGGCTTCGTGGCGGTAGTCAGTTGCAGCAAAATACGATGTTGTCGCTCACTAGCCGCGAATTCTTGATCGGTATCTGCCATAATGGCTTCTTGCAATTGGCGAATGCTCGTTTCTGATGCAAAAATTTGGAAATGACCACGACCGACCTTCTCTAAGGTAGCTCCTACTGTTTCCAGCGATTTTTCTAGATTAGCCAGTTCACGGTACACCGTTCGTTTACTGACTTTTAAGACTTGCATCATGCGATCTAAAGAAACCGGACCGGTACTATTCATCAATTCCGTTAATAAAAGTGTTTCACGATTGGTCAAAAACATAGTCGACTCCTTCTGTCAGTAACTGACGATACGCATCTGTCGTCAATAAATCATCCACCACCAGTAAAGGAACATCTGGGATCGGGCACTTTTCTGCAAGTTCTTTCGGGAGAATATAGACTGCCGTAGGATCAAGAGCTTGTCCTTCATATGCCATTTTTTTGACGGTCAAAGACAGTGCTTGTTGGCGAGCCATTTTTCTTAATATCTCCACTGCCATCGTTTGTGAACCGCGTTTTTTTCCAGTATACAAAAAGATGATCGTTGAAAACCCTAGCGAATTTGCTGCTTCGATTTGTAGCGATTGTTGCGGATCCTGTTCTCTTCTTTGTAATTCTTGGATCAGCGGGGCATACTCATCTGCCGCCAAAAAATTATCTAACACATAATGCTGTGCGTGTGGTGTCTGCTTTTGGGCAATAGCTGCTAATTCCCGTTGGGTGATCACTAACAGCTTGGGATCATCCGTCACACGATAAATCGACTGATAGCGGACAGGAAACGTTAGCTGGGCTTCTTCTAACTCTTTCTTTAGTATGCTGGCACCGATTGCACTGGACCCCATCCCTGCGTCACAAGCCACGACGATTTCCGTAACTTTCTTCATTTTCGGCATCTTACGCTCCTCATTTTCTGTATTGGTCTTCCGTTTTAATAGCACACTAGCAATTGCAAACGATACGACCGTACTGACGACAATCCCAGCTAAGACACCTAGGATCATAGAAGCCGGTGTATTGAGCAAAATCGCCAAAATCGAGCCCGGGGACGCCGGTGCTCTCAAGCCTACTCCTAAAAATTGGAAGATCAGCGTACCGCTGAAACCACCAACGATCGGACCGAGCAACACCCAAGGATCGAGCAGAACAAACGGGAAATACACTTCATGAATCCCACCAATGGCCTGCACAAAAATGGATGCTGCGGCATTCGTTCGGTTTCGCTTTGAACCAAAGAAAAGATACGCCGCTAAGACCCCTAATCCCGGACCGGGGTTGGCCTCGATCAAAAATAAAACCGACTGACCGTTAACTGCCGCGGCTTCGATTCCTAGCGGCGTAAATAGTCCATGGTTGACAATATTATTAAAAAACAAAACCTTCAATGGTTCTACAATGATATGAATAAAGGGCAAGACGTTTTGCCGAACGAAATAATCAACGAGCTGATAGCTGCCGAGACTGAACCAATTAAAAAGCGGCGCCAATAGGAAATAACTACCTAAAAAAAGGAGTCCGCCAAGCGCACCTGCAATAAAATTGCGCACCAGCATCTCATAGCCACTTTTGACCTTACTAACGAACGAATCACTGCGATACAACAGCCAGCCTGCCAGTGGTCCCAGTAGCATCGCCCCAAAGACTTGGGGAATATCCGTTGCGAGAATAGCCCCTAAGACCGCCACTGCTCCTACGACCCCACCTCGCTCAGGTGCCAACATTTGCCCACCTGTATAAGCAATCATGAGGGGCAGCAACACAGTCAAGACCCCTTGTTCCATTTGCTGAATCACTTGTTGATCGACTGAAAAAAAAGGCAGCAGGAATGAAATCAGCATCCACGCAATAAAAATACTTAAATTCGGCATCATCATGCGAGAAAGATAATTCGTATAAAACTTAACCGTTATCATTTTTTCTCTGGAAGACGAGGTCTTGTTCATTTTATCCGCTTCCTTTCTCTTTTCTATTATAAGATGTTCTGGCAAGACTGAAAACAAAAAAAGCATACGTTTTTTTTTAACAAAAATCAAAAAAAGCTGACGTAAAACGCCAGCTTTTGAAATAGCTTCAATTGATTTAGTTTACGCGTACCGCGAAATCTGGTGAGTAATAAGAGTAACTGCTGACAGAAACACTTTGACCAGGTGTTGGTGCATGAATGTATTGTCCGTTACCCATAGCGATCGCCACGTGATGCGTGCTTCCACGGCTACCCCAGAATAACAGGTCGCCAGCTTTTGCTTCGTTGATCGAAATCACCGTACCGGAAAATTCTTGTGCGTAAGTTACCCGTGGTAATGAGATGCCAACTTTAGCAAATACATATTGTGTAAAGCCAGAACAGTCAAAGCCATCTGGTGTCGTACCACCCCAAACATAAGGGGTACCAATGTATTTCATTGCTTCTGCTACGATTGCTGAACCGTTGACCGTTTGTGCGGGTGCAGGAGTATTGCTTGCACCATTGCCGCTATTGTTCGATCCTTGGTTGTTATTGCTATTGTTATTGTTGGCAGGCGTCGATGGTGTCGTATTTGTTGAACCGCCACCTTGTGATGAACTGCCTTGCGTAGTATCAGTCGTCGTACTAGAATTTGTTGTGGAGCTTGATGTCGTTGAATTCGACGTTGAAGACTCGCTTGATGCTGCTTCCTGAGTAGTTGCTTCAGCTGCTGCCGCTTCTTGAGCCGCTGCTTCTTGTGCTGCTTGTTCACGAGCTGCTGCTGCCGCCGCTTCTTCTGCAGCGATGCGAGCTTGTTCTGCTTCGTATTCTTCTTTTTGTTTTTCTAAATCAGCTTTTTCATCTTCTTTCGATGCTTGTTGAACAGCCAATTCCGCTTGCAAAACATTTAAATCAGCTTGTTTGGCTTGTAGATCCCCTAATTGTGTTTCTAATTCAAATTGGTTCGCTGCGATTTCTGCCAATTTATCGTCGTTTTCCGCTTTTTTCGCTTCAACTGCTTCTTGGTCTGCCTTTTGTTGATCTACAAGATCTTTGTTAGCATTGACGATCGTCGTCATTGCTTGCACACGACCAATGGCATCGGTTAAAGAGTCAGCTTCTAATACTGCATCAATAAAGTTCGTGCTTTGTCCATTGACTTGAACATCACGGGCTTGTTTTTGGATCGCTTCTTCACGCTTTTCGATTCTGACTTTCAAATCGGCAATTTCTTGCTTCAACTTTTCAGAATCCGCACGCAAATCCCCTTGTTGTTGCAACAAAGCTTGGGCTTTTTCATTGATTGCAGCCACGTCGCTTTCAAGTGCTGCTACTTGTGACTGGATGCTTGCTTGCTGGTTTTGCAAGTCAGAGATTTCTTGATTTTTTTCTTCAATTTTATTGTCAAAATCTGATGCAAAGACAAGTGTCGGTGCTGCTGCAGAAGTAAGAACAATTGAACTTACTAACAAGAAAGATAAAATTCGCTTTTTCACTCTTCATTCCTCCGGCTGTTGCTTCCCCTAATATGGTTTTTTTATGTATAAATGCTTAAGAATACCTAAAGTCCTTCACGATAGTGTGATTGTAACACAGCCGTATGTCAGAGAGATAAAAGGAATATTACAAAAACATTTCAATCGCTGTTATTTTTATACCGTCAAAGGCAAAAAAAATGAAGCTATTCGTCTTTGAATAGCTTCATGAATGGAACGACTAAAAGGATAAACAAAATGATGTTCAATAAAAGCGTTGGTGCTAAAAAGCGGGAAACAAAGAATGACGTGCTAACTGATGCGATCTTAAATAGCAACTGGACGCCCAACGTCACAACTTCTAAGCTGGTAACAAAGATGATCATTCCGAAAAACATGGTAAATACATTTTGATAAAGCGTATTTTTCAAAATGTACATGATCCACACGATCAGAGGAAACGCCACCGTGTAGATGCCGATCACACCGACATAATACACGTCATAGAGGCAGCCGATCACCAGCGCCGTGGTAATCAAAAAGTTTTTCGGCAAATACTTTGCGCCACACAAAAGGGCGATCAGCAAAAGATGGGCACTGGCGATATAATTGTCTTGGGTCCATTTTTCCAAAAAACGCGTCAGTTGTCCATCTGCCAACATCATCAAAAAGAAGACGCCCGCTGCCAGGTATTTGATGTAGTCATGCTTTTTCATGGCTATTCCTCACCTGCCAAGCGTTTGATAATCGTTACTGCTTGAATATCATACATTTGGGCATACGGTTTTACAAATACTTGGGTATCAAGACCAAACTCATCTTTAGTGGTACGGATCACTGTTCCGATCGCTAAATCGGCGGGCGAGTTTCCTCCTAATCCAGAGGTCTGCACGACATCGCCTTCCTTCAGCTCATTGTCCCCCGTCAATTGGGTAATGACTAAGGAACGTTCTTTTTGATCGTAACTACTTAGGATCCCAAAATTTGACCCATCTTCGCCGCTGATTCGAACCGGATAGTGGTTGGAATTCTGGTTTTCAGAAGTCAAAAGTTCAATTTTAGAAGAAGCTGCATTGACCTCAATGACACGACCAATCAAGCCTTTTTGCGACATGACTGCCATGTTGACCTCAACGCCGTCTCTTGAGCCTCGATCCACGATCAGCATATCTTGCCAAGTATCCGGTGACCGATTGATGACATTGGCGGAGATCCGTTCATAATTCGTCAAGGTTGCATTCAGCTCTAGCTCTTCTTTCAAGGCATCGATTTCTCTTTGCGCATTGTCCTTCGCTTGTTCCAGTTCCTCAAAACTGTCCAATTTCTCTTTTAAACGTTCATTTTCTTCATAGGTCACAAACAAATTTTTGACTGAATTGGCACCATTTTCGATCCAACGAAAAGGAGCGGTAATCACTTTATCGATAAAGCCAACGGAGTCATTGACCGTAGATTGCACGGCATTGGTGGAGTTTCCCGCTGCTCGGCGGGCGATCGTCACGCTTAATACGGTGACAACTAAAATCACAATAATCAATGTGATGATAATATTTTTATTAGGATTAAACTTTTTCACAAAGACACCTCAAATAATTCCAAACTGTAGTTCCAATTTTACCATTAATGCCCTGCAAACAAAAGCTAAGTTGACCGTCTTAATGTTTTTTTTGTAATTAAGTTTCTGAAATTTTCAACAAAAAAAAGAGACGTTCCGTCTCTTAATCACAACTTTGAATGACTGCTATCATCCCGCTGCTAAAGGAAAAACCTGCTGTCTGTGTCAGAAATTCATTGCTGGCATAAGAAGTTGGGTACGGTACTTGGACGTTTTCTAATAAATACTTGCTGCCTGTTAACGTCAAATCTGTTACCGGCGTCAAACAGCAATACGCCAAATACTGCATTCCGGGTTCTTTTTCCAGTTGATAGGTGCCTGGTAAAAAGAACTGAACAACATTTTGACGATCTAAAAAACGCAGATTTGGGGCAAATGGACGAAACCGATCTTCTAAGGGCAGCCATAGATTGGCTAAAAGATGGTCGAGACGTCCCCCTGTTGCACCAATCAAGTCGATTTGCGCTTCTGGATAGCGGCGCAACGTCTCCACCAATGCCAATTGGGTATCTGTATCATCTTTTTCAGCAGGGGCTTGGATCACTGTCTTAACTTGTTGTTTGACCGCTTGCAGTTCTGCTACGGTCAGGGAGTCGAAATCACCGATTGCCAGATCGACTGGCCGTTGGTGCTGAAGCAAAAACAGGGCCCCACGATCAATTCCAATGTATTTATCATACGCCATCAACTGTGGCCAATTTTCAGGGCGCCCCCCTGCTGCTAACAAAATCTTCATTTATTGCAAAGCTTCTTTCAAGGCTCTGATTTGTGCTGCAGGTTCATCGGCATCGTAAATATAGCTTCCTGCTACGAAAACATTTGCACCTGCTTCCAGACAACGTTTGGCTGTCTCAGGAACGATCCCGCCATCTACCTCGATATCATAATGATAGCCTTTTTCTTCTTTTAAAGCAGCCAGCGCCGCAATTTTTTCCAGTGATTCTTCAATAAAGGATTGCCCACCAAACCCTGGATTGACCGTCATAACTAACACTTGATCACACATGGATAAAACATGTTCAATGGCTGAAACTGGTGTGCCTGGGTTGATGACGATTTCTGCTTTGACATTTTCTGCCACAATCATTTGGATCGCACGATGGATATGAGGTGTTGCTTCTGCGTGGATACCAATGATATCTGCTCCAGCTTCTGCGAAGGCATGGATATACTTTTCTGGCTCGGTGATCATTAGGTGAACATCCAACGGCAGTTTGGTAACTGGGCGAATCGCTTTAACGATGTTTGGGCCTAAGGTAATATTAGGGACGAAATGACCGTCCATCACGTCTACGTGAATGTAATCTGCGCCATGGCGCTCTACCAGCTCAATGTCTCTTTGAAGATTTGCAAAATCGGCACTTAAAATAGATGGTGCTAGTTTCATTATGCTTTTCCCTCACTTTTTCTTCTTTTTATAAACCGGACGTCGGTTTTCAATCTCTTCTAAAAATTGCACGTAATTCTTATAACGAGTCTCGGCGATCTCATTTGCTGCAACCCCCTGCTTAACTGCACAATCAGGTTCATTAAGGTGCATACATTCCCTAAAACGGCAGTTGGCAGCTACTGCTAAAAAATCAGGGAAGAGCTTTGGTAACTCTACTGCTTCGATTTCCAGAAAATCGATTGAACTAAAACCAGGCGTATCGGCAACCAATCCATCACAAATCGGCAAGAGCTCCACATGACGGGTCGTATGTTTCCCCCGTCCGAGAGATTCTGAGATCCCTCCTGTTTCCAATGCCAATTCCGGGACGATTCGATTCAATAGCGTAGACTTTCCAGCACCGGATTGCCCCATAAAGACGGTAATCCGCTCTGGGAAGTACCGTTGAAGTTCCAATAGATCTTCGCCTTCTGCTTTTGACGTGATCACGTGGTAGCCAATTGCTTGATAGGTCTCCTCAATTGCTTTCATTGCGGCAAGATCTTTCACAAGATCCGCTTTTGTCAAAAAGATGATCGGTTCGATCCCCTCATACTCTAACGTCACTAAAAAGCGATCCAATAGATTATAGGAGAAATTCGGCTCAACTAGACTTGTCACGACCACCCCTTGATCCACATTTGCGACTGGCGGTCGAACCAGCTCATTTTTTCGCGGCAAGATCTCTAAAAGATAACCGTCTGTTTGATTGCTGCTTTCAAAAATCACTTCATCCCCAACCAAAGGAGTGATTTTTCGATTCCGAAAATTTCCTCGAGCGCGGGTTTGAAAGATTTCATCTTCTGATGCCACATAATAAAATCCGCTTAGCGCTTTGATGATTTTTCCCTTCAAACAATTTCCTCCTCGTTTTTTACTATTGTATCATATTTTCAGGTCTTCTCACTGGCTGAAAACACAAAAAAAGCCTGAAGCGAATGCTTCAGGCATCAAAAAATCGGGAAGACAGGATTCGAACCTGCGACCCCTTGGTCCCAAACCAAGTG